>ERZ1026854.234-NODE-234-length-40832-cov-5.805503_pt1 | contig 40832 bp, 67 predicted proteins | sample MGYA00380157_ERZ1026854 | MGnify/ENA primary metagenome ERZ1026854 (study PRJEB33269, sample SAMEA4719793) | human gut metagenome | biome: human-associated habitat; feature: organic feature; material: feces | place: Cameroon | collected 2013-10 ... | reverse complement strand
GTTTTCACCCGTAACGCCAGGCATTGCCTTTGCTTTCTCGAAGTAGCCATGAAACTGCTTTTCGAGAACGCCATATACGAACTTAGCCTTCTGCTTCTCGCGAAGCTGCATGCCGTATTCGCTTTCCTTGCGGCGACGCTTAGGCTGGCGAATAGATTCTTTCTTGCTGCTGTATCCCAAAACGGCTGGGTCTAAGCCAAGCTGACGACAACGCTTGAGAACCGGAGTCCTGTTAATTGCCATAATAATTCGATCCTTTCAATTTAGACGCGACGACGCTTGCGCTGACGGCAACCGTTGTGCGGAATAGGGGTGCAATCCTGGATGCTTGCAACTTCAAGACCTGCTGCCTGAAGGGAACGAATTGCGGTTTCACGACCGGAACCAGGACCCTTAACAAAAACAGACACCTTCTTGAGGCCATGTTCCATAGCGGTCTTTGCTGCAGCCTCTGCTGCCATCTGTGCAGCGAATGGCGTGGACTTACGAGAGCCCTTAAAGCCAACGGTACCAGCGGACTGCCAGGAGATTACATTACCCTGAGGATCCGTGATGGATACGATAGTGTTGTTAAAAGTTGATTTGATATGCGCAGCGCCTACTGCGATATTCTTGCGCTCAGAGCGCTTGAGGCGCGTGCGAACGTTTTTCTTAGCTGCCACTAGTTACACCTCTACTTCTTCTTGCCGCCGATTTGACGCTTAGGACCTTTACGCGTACGTGCATTCGTATGAGTGCGCTGACCGCGAACGGGCAGGCCACGACGATGACGAAGACCGCGGTAGCAGCCGATCTCCATGAGGCGCTTAATATTCTGTGAAACTTCGCGGTGCAAGTCACCCTCAGTGGTGAGGTTATGCTGGATATAGTCACGAAGCTTTGAAAGTTCATCTTCAGTGATGTCCCTAACGCGGGTGTCAGGGTTAATGCCGGTCTCTGCCAAGATTTTCTTAGAGGTAGTAAGACCGATGCCGTAAATGTAGGTCAAGCCGACTTCAATGCGCTTGTCGCGAGGAAGGTCGACACCAACGAGACGTGCCATAGATACGTTTCCCTTTCTCTTTAACCTTGACGCTGCTTATGACGAGGGTTTTCGCAAATTACGAGAACCTTGCCATGACGTCGGATGATTTTGCACTTGTCGCACATTTTCTTGACCGAAGGACGTACCTTCATAATTCAATTCCTTTCGGTTATGCGTTTTCTCTTTATCTACCACGCCCAGCCGCAGGCGATAGTTTGTTTATTAATTTCCTATACTTGCTTTACTGACACGTATAGCTCGAACGAGCGTCCGAGCACACAAAATCAGCACATTTTACCGAAGCAAAACGAGCCAAAAGGCGATTTACTTGTAACGATACGTGATACGGCCACGATCAAGATCGTATACCGACAACTCAACTTGAACCTTATCTCCAGGCAAGATCTTGATATAATGCATACGCATCTTTCCGGAGATATGGGCCAATATCTTGTGTCCATTTTCGAGCTCTACCCTAAACATTGCGTTAGGAAGTGCCTCGAGAACCGTACCCTCTAATTCAATTGCATCTTCTTTTGCCAAAATTGCTCCTTCAAGCAAATAGGTTATTAAGCGGCAACAGAGAATACTAACAAAAAAGCGCCTTTGTTTGCAAGTTGCTTCTTTGGACGCTTCACGTTGCCATCACATTAAAAAACTCTCTGCAGAACAATAACCTACAGAGAGCGAATAATGCGAAGTGGTGCGCCGTGAGGGAATCGAACCCGCGACCTTGGGATTAAAAGGGTGGCTTATTTTGTAATTTTTAGTTCTTGTAAGTTTTATTTTGTATTTTTAAGTGCGATTTTGTATTTTTTTGTGCGAATTAGTACCAATTAGTTTTTTTTCGTTGTGCAAAAAATGCGAAACGTTGCACATCTTGTCACATGTGACAGGTTTTCTATAGTTGTAGACGGTACATGATGTACCGACCTTTCTTGTCGCCTCCGCTGGTTTTTGACGGTTTTACCAGCGGGGGTTTATTTTTTTAGCACGTCGATTAACTGCTGCGCACTCATGCGGTCATAGTGCTTATAGGTGATTGTTGGCGTGGTGTGCCCGAGAAGTTTTGAGATAATACCCAGCTCGACCCCGCGAGCGTGGAGGTTCGTTGCGTAGCTATTGCGTAGGTACTTCCAAGGGACGTACGAAAACGGTTTCCCAATATGCCAACGCTTATACGCGGCGCTGAGAGCGTCAGGGTTTACGGGAGCGCAGTTGTCACCCTCGGTTACCCATGTATCGCCTATACGCTCAAAAAAGAGCTCTTTTAGGCGAGCTGCGGGCTTTCCCTCGATTATTGCCGTTCGGTAGGAACCTTCGGTTTTAAGTTCACCGATAACCACCTCGCCGTTGATGTATTGCACACTATCGTGAAACTCAACAATGGCGCAGCTGTCCATAAAGCTAACATGCTCCCATTTAGCCCCTACAGCCTCCTCACGCCGCGCTCCACCGAACGCCGATAAGATAAACGCCGCTTCCCAGTATTCGCCCTTAGACGCTGCGAGAAGCCTTAATAGCGTCTCTTCATCGTGGACGGTATCGCTTGGGTTAGCCTCTGTTTTAGGCTTCTTAGGAAGCGCGTAACGCTTTGACATGAGGTTGGAGTCTATAAGATCGTTGTCATTTGCGAAGCTGTATAGAGCGCGTAAGACCGCCCGACATGATCGCGCTTGCCCGTAGGTCATACCATCGAGCCACGCCTGCACTTGAGCCTTCTTGATGTTCTCCATACCCATACGACCAAAGGCGGGCTTTATGTGCTTGTTATACTTGCTCTCGTAGCCTGCAACGGTAGAGGGGGCGAGCCTTTTGATATAAGGGCGATAGTATAACTCCCAGCATTTATCGACCGTGAGAACCTTTGATGTGCGCTTACTATCGTGAATCAGTTGAAGCTCAGCAAGGCGCTTAGTTGCGTCCGCTTTAGAGCCGTAGACCGTCTCGCTGCCTTGCTTGCGCTTGCCTGTTACGGGGTCTGGGGCTGCGGGGTAGCGAAGCCGCCAAACGTTAGGCTTATACTGCGTTACACTCCCCCACGAGCTTCTTTTCGGCTTGCGTCCCATGCTCTAGAGGCTTTCGCGCATTTTCTCTGATATACGATATTGTTCAGCATCTGGAACGTCAATAAACTCAACTGTCTCATCATAGTTTTCTAAAATTGCATTCTTTATCTCATCAATGGAGCATCTAAAGAACTCGCGCCTTTGGTTAACAAGGTTCATTTTTCGTTTGTCAAATGCACGGTGCAAAGCGGCTTCTAAAGCTGGAGCATCCTCGGAGAAAATCATAGCGTGAACGTCAAAATTAAACGGAACAGACGCGTCTCCTAATTCGCGCACTCTCTCCATTGGGTCAAGCCTACGGGTCATTCCTATCTTGTATACGCCTTCACCAAAGGCACCAATGTTTGAGATTACGTATACGTAACCAGCTTTTTGATTTGCTTCTCGATAATCTACGTCCTCTTTTGCTTTTTTAATCTCAGAAAGCTCACTCTCAAGTTCAGTTTTCTTTTTTGTTAAAGCCTCTAACTTTTCACCGTTACTTTCTTGGATTTGCTTAAGCACAACATCGAGTTCTTTTTGGTACTGTTTCCGTTCTTTATCGAGCTTCTTTCTTTGCTCAGCGATTTCTTTAGCGAGCTTCTTTGCCTCACGCTCCTGCTCGCGCAGTTCACGCATTCGCTCTTTTTCTTTCTCCTTGAACAGTGAGTATTCATACTGTAGGCGGGCTTCGTTCGATTTAAGCTCAACATATCGAGGCGAAATTTCTATATCCATCACGCGCCCATACTTAGATATTTTTGCAGCTTGCTTCTCTATAAGCTCTATTGATTTGTTGATATTGGAAAACTTAACTCGTCTGATAATGTCATCGCAAGCCGAATTAAAAGCGGTCATTAAAAGCCTGCTGATGTCAGAAGCCATTTTCCTTCCTTCTGAGGCGCTACCGTTTACTACCCACTTAGAACTTTCCTTTACCTTTCGATTCATTTCTTTTATTTCGTGTTTTTGTTTTTCACGAATCTCTTTAAGACGAACTTTATATTGTTCTATTGATTTGAACTCGTATCTCGGCTCATAAAGCCCGAACTCTTGAACAAGAATATCGTCATTGATATTCGTGAGTTTTGATTCAAGCTTTTCTATTTCGCTCGCAATCTCAGAACGCTGCTTTTTCAGCAATTCTTTTTCTTTTTCAAGCCCAGAAACTGCAATTTTCTCGTCTTGAGATTGCTTTTTGAGCTTTTCAATCTCAATCATTAGAGAGTCGCATTTCTTCATATCGGGAGACGCATTAGATTCAAGCCAAGCTATACGTTGCTGTGCCCATTTCTGCCACTCAATAAGCTTATTGTTTTCTTCTTGAAGGCTATTGTTTTCAGCTTTAAGCTCCTTTTTAGCGCCAAATATTCCCATCTAATTCACCTTTATAACCTCGTCTGCGTATACACCACGCGCCCAATTAACCGCACCTCTGGACTATCGGGGTTAGTCTCATCTATCACGCGTCTACGATGCTCAGGGTTCGAGCTTTCAGGCTCAAGAAACACCGCACCGTCCATCAACTTAACGCGCTTTATAGTCGCTTCATCGCCGTTAACCTTAACGAGGGCGATATTGCCAGACATAACCTCCCCGCTCGTATCTATGAGCGCATATGAACCGTCAGGGAGCACCTTATCCATCGAATCGCCGCGAACGCGCACAAAAAAATTGCCCTCGCGACAAAACTCAGGAGGGCACCAGAGCGTTTCGCCCGTTTGCTCAATTGCGATGTTCGGCTCGCCAGCAGGAGCGACACCAGCAATAGGGAGATACGTATCAGATGATTGAGGGGTTATATGCTCGACAACACCGCGAGTTTTAGCGTAATAGCCGTCTGAGTATCCGAACAAATCTTGCTCGTTTACGTTGAAAAGTTCACATAAAGCTTTGATTGTTTTCTTTGACGATGGTTTAGCCCCTTTGTTTTCCCAATGCGAAATCATAGGAGCAGACATTTTCACGTTATCTGCAAGCTGCTGCTGAGTAAGATCGTAATCTTCTCTCAATGCACGTATATTTGCGGAAAAGCCCTTATGCATGACATATCCTTAACCCCTTTTATATATATTTTAGCGTAATTTTTGCGATTTATAAAATTACTTTAAAATAAGTATTTACAATTAACTTATTTAATTTAAAATAAAGTCAAACGAAGAAAGGAACCAAAATGAAACCACTCAAGAAAGCCGCTCAGAAAAGCGTAAGTATCTTCCGCGATGTATACACCGATGAGCAATACTACGCGCTAAAAGACGTTTTTGGTGTCTTCGATATTAAAGACGTATACGAAAATGCAGCGTCTGAACTGCGTGTATCGCTGGATGAAGTTAAAGACTTGAAAGTCGTCCTTGATGGTTACGGTTATTACACAAACGTTGCCGTTATGAAGAACGGCGAAACGGTTTTCGTAACCCTCTAATTTTTTTACTCTGCAACTTTAATCTAGATTAAAGTCCAACAAGAAAGGAACCATCATGAAGCTCTTTAACACCGAATACCAAGGCGAAGGCTGGTATGCAACTCGCCTATGGAACAACTGTACGAACGAATGGGAATGGGCTGAGCCTACGCCAGCCGTATGGATTGAGAACGAATTTCAATTCGAGCAGGAAACGGCAAATGTTAGTCACAAACCCGAGAACGATTGTATGGAGTTCCCCGCTTACTACTACGGCGACGGTGAGATTCCAAACGCGCCTGTCGAGATTGCGGATTGGTGCTACGAGACTTTAACGCCAAAGGCTAAAGCCGCCTACAAAGAAATGATGGGGTGGTAGCAATGGAAATCCCTATCCCGCCAAAGCCTAAAGCTCCCAGCTATTACTCGATAAGCGAAGCCGCAAAGCGGTGGGGTGTGACACCCCAAGTTTTATATAGCGAGATTCGCGCGGGACGCTTGAAAGCCGTAATTCGAACGGGCTGCAAGCGTGGGCTACGCGTGAACGACCAAATCATGACCGACTGGGAACGGTCGACATACGTACAAGCTGATTAGGAGGAAACATGAAATTAACCGAAGAAGAGCGCCAAGAAGTAAAGGAAGCATTGTTAGAGATTGTTCGCCGTGGGCGTAGAACCTACATACAGAGCGAAATGATGGCTGCTATTGAAGCGGCAAGGCTCTTAATTAAAGGCACCGACTAGATAATTCAACCCCTTTCAAAGAAAAGGATAAGTCACCAATGAAAAACTCAGTTGCAGCGATAACGATACTCGCCTTTCTCGTCGGTGTTGGAATCATGTACATCATCGGCATCGGTCAGGCAAGCCAGAGCGCCTATCAAGAGGGCTTAAGGGCGGGCAAAGCGTCCGCCCAAGTAGCCGCCTATGACCAAGGGTATGAGCGCGGTTATGCGTCCGCACTCTACGAGGTGGGCTAATGACAACTTCGTATGTAGTTAACCTCATCCCCTTCACACGCCGCCCAAAAGCCTCGCACAAGAACGGAATCTTTCGCATGTACACCCCGACGGCGACGCTTGAAGAAGAGGCTCTTGTCGCCGCCGCTTACAAGGGCGAAAAGCACCAAGGCGCGGTAAAGGTCACTGTCCATATCTACAAGGCGCTCCCAGCGAGTAAGCCAAAGCGCGTAGAGCGCGAGCGCAACCTTACAAAGCCAGATATAGACAATGTGCTCAAAGCAGTCCTAGACGGGCTAAACGGCGTCGCATATGAGGACGATACCCAAGTGGTAGAAGTGTCCGTTACGAAGCACGACAGGGTACGCAGAGCGGGCGATTCTATCCGCTTTAGCGTTGAGCCAATCGAGGATTCGAGGTGGCTCTAATGCGCAAGGGAGCAAGTTGTAACCACTGGACGAGCGGGGAGATTAGCTTTCTTGTTGAAAACGCGGGAAAAATGCCAAAACGCGACATTCAATTCGCGCTCAAGCGTTCGAAAAAGAGCATCGAGCGTATGGCGGAAGCAATGCACCTATCGCTTAGAGTCCCGCTATGGAGGCTCGAATGGTGCAACGAGTGCGCGAGCTGGCGCATGAAGGTAAACGAGCGTACAGGTCGCTGCAAGGTGTGTCAGACGCGTGAGAACCTCGCCAAAGAAGAGGGGCGATGCGTGGAAGCGTATCAGCGAATGACACCCGAACAGCGCCGCGTATACGACGAGAGCGAGAGCAAGCGCGGTAGGCGCAAGGCATTCACCCCGCGTCCTCAGTATCCAGCCAACATCGAGAGCCGCAATAAGTTCGCCGCTTCAAAGGCGCAGCAGGATTACTACAAAGCACTCGAAGAGTGGAACTTCGACAAGGTTCAAGCCGAGTACGGAGCTTGCAGAAAGAGGCTCGAGCGAATGCGGAAAGTGTTAGGAGAAAACCCGCAGAAAAAAAGTTAAAAAAATGGGGATTTGTACTAAAACCCCTGTTCAGGCGAATGTTTGGACAGGTGAGGTAATCACTACAACAAACAGAGTTCAGTATTTCTTTAGTCACCATTCTTTACCTGTTACCCCAGTTACCTCACCCATTCGAGCATTCGACAAGAAAGGAGAGAAATGAAACTCGAAAACATCCCACTATCGGACATTTTCCCGAATGAGAAGAACCCGCGTACTCACTTCGAGGGCATCGACGAATTAGCCGCATCGTTCGAGAACGGAGAACCCTTTACCCCTATCACGGTGGCACAAGACGGCGGCATCTACACGCTCATTGATGGAGAACGCCGCTATCGCGCAATGCGCACGCTGGGAACCAAGCGTTGCCGCGCGTTAGTTGCTGAGACTCAAGACGATGCGGACGTGCTCGTTGCGATGGTTTCAACCAACAACAAGCAGCAGCTTGACAACGTGGAGCTATCACGTGGCATTCAACAGGCGCTTATGTTCTCGGGCGTTGAACGCGTAGAACGTGCGAGCGGAAAGAAGAACCTACGGCGTGTAGGTAGGGCGGTTAAGCGCATCGGAGACGCTGCCGAGGACATGAGCCTTGACCGCTTGTTAGCGATTGACGAAAACGCGGACAACCCAGCTCTCGTTGAAGCTCTCACTAACTGCAAAGAAAGCGAATGGCGCAAGGTGCTCGCTGACGCTAAGAGCGATTCTAAGCCCGCAGAAGCCGCCCAAGAAGTGAACGAGGAAGAAGCACTTAGGGGCGAGCTAGAAGCCGCTTTAACGAACGCGAGAGTGTGCCTCGCTGCCCTTTCAAGCCGTGGGTATGACTTGAGCGTTCACGAGCAGCAACTACTGAACATGTTGGACGAGATCGAAAGGAGAAGACATGGTAGAACTCACGTTTGACGAAGAATTAGCGGTGTTAGAGGCGTTACAGAAGAAGGTCAAAACCCGCCTTGATGAGCTAAAGGGTGCCGCTAAAGACGAGCTGATGGACGCTTATGAGGAGAACGGTATCGACCGCCGCAGCATCAAGGCTAACGGCTCCCCTATCGGCAAGGTATCCATTCGCTTCACTAAAGCGAAGCCAACTATCAACCCCTCACGCAAAGCGCAGGCGCTAGAAGCCTTAACCGCTATGGGATTAACCGAGGTCGTACCCGTTAAAGGCTGGGAGAAGCGTTTTACCCATTGCGGCGACATCGTGCTTGATGCAGAAAGCGGCGAACTTGCCGAGTGGGCACTTTGGGAAATCGAAAAACCCTACTGCGCAATGGTAACTGGCTGCAAACCAGAGGACGTGCTCGACGCTATGAGCGCCAAGTTACAGGGCGAAAACATCATCGGATTGTTAGGAGAATAACTATGGAAATCGTAAAAACCGCGCGTCATGAAATGACGATTGACGAACAGCTTCAATATGCGAAAGCCGTGTGCAACGGATCGCTTGTTCCGAAGGCTTACAAGGGGTCACCCGCTAACGCGTTAATCGCTATCGGGCTTGGTCAGGCTATGGGATTATCACCCGCTGAGAGCCTTTATCGAATCTCAGTTATCAATGGTGTTCCACGCGCATCGGCGGAGCTAATCGCGACGAACGTTCGCAGGGCAGGTCATCGTCTACGCACCTATCCAGACAAAGAAAACCAGACCGCCAAAGTCGAAATCAATCGGTGCGATGACCCCGAGTTCACGTTCACTGCATTCTGGGACATGAACCAAGCAAGAAAGGCTGGTCTGGTTAACAAAGACAACTGGCAGAAGTACCCGGTCGCGATGCTCATGGCACGAGCAATAACTGAGTGCGCACGAAATGCCTGCCCAGATGCCCTATACGGGGTAGTTTACACAGACGAAGAGATGGGCGCAAACTTCACGGACGAACACGGGCAGATTCTCGAGTACGAGCCGCAAGTATCCGATGACGTAATGGATGTTCAGCCTTACGAGCCACCAGTAGCGCCACAAGCTGCCCCAGAAACCCCGAACGTACCGCTTGCAGAGGCTCAGAACCGTGTCGGTGCGCTTATGCGAGAAGCCAAGAATTGCGGCTACCAGATGACCGACTTCCACGCTTACGCCCGCGAGCAATACAGCACCGAGATCAAAGACTTGAGCGAGGCGCAACTAATCGAGTTCGCGGCGTATATCGAGCAACTTATCCAAGCCTACTACGCACAGGAGGACTAATGACGGATTACATCGAGGAGCTGGACAGACTACCGAGTCCAGCTCAAAAACCCAAAGGACGCCCGGGTAGACGGTCGCACTACATCAGGACGCTTATTGAGGAGTTTATCGGCTCCGACGCAACCGTCTGGAAGGTCGTTAAAGACTACGACGGAAAGCCATTCAATAAGGGCGAGCAGCCCATCAACACGACTTACTGCCAAGCATTCATGATTTTGGGGCGGGAATACCCGAAATCAGGCGTTCACGCAGTAATCAGAAACGGCGAACTGTTCCTTACAAAGGAGGACTAATGAGTATCAACAAAGCAACCATTAGCGGCAACTTAACCCGCGACGCTGAGCTAAGAGCAGCAGCATCAGGAATGCAGATTTTAACGTTCACTGTTGCAGTAAATGAACGAAAAAAAGTTGAAAACCGATGGGAAGATTACCCGAATTTTGTGGGCTGTGTGATGTTCGGAACGCGTGCGGAAAAGCTCGCGCAATGGCTCACAAAAGGAACCAAAGTTTGCGTTGAAGGCAAGCTGCATTTCTCAAGCTGGGAGGACAACGGAGCCAAGCGTTCGAAGCTCGAAATCATCGCGGATGAAATCGAGTTCATGAGCAAACGAGAAGGCTCTCAAACACCAGCAGCACCAAGCGTTGACACCTCGATGTATGACGAAGATATACCGTTCTAAGGCGTTGTCATGAACATCTTCGACAGCTACATAGAAGCAGGTCAGAAGCTTAAACCAGCTGAACGAAAAGAATACTACTGCGCACTGATTGAATACCTCGCTTATGGGAAAGAACCTGAAAGTTTAAAAGCAGCAAGTGATGCTATTTGGACAGCGATTTTTCCATCTTTGGAACTTAGCAGAAAGCGAAGCGAAAGCGGGTCAAAAGGCGGTCAAAAGAAACAAGCAAATCAGGAATTAGCTACTAAGCAAAATGAGGATTTGCTAGCTAGCAAAACGGCTAGCAAAAACGAAGCAAACGGTGTAGCAAACGGCAAAGCAAACGGGGTAGCTAATAGTAAGAGTAATAGTAAGAGTAATAGTAAAGAAGATATATCTAACGATATATCCAAGAAAAAGGGCGCTGATCTTTCGGCAATTACCGAAATCGTGGACTACCTAAACCAAGCCGCTAATACGAGCTTCAAGGCATCAAGCAAAAACACTCAATCGCTCATCAATGCCAGAACCCGAGAGGGATTCACCCTCGATGACTTCAAAGCCGTCATTGATGGGCGCGTTAAGGCTTGGGCGAACGACCCGAAAATGAGCGAGTACCTACGACCGCAGACGCTTTTCGGGACGAAGTTCGAAAGCTACCTGAACGCTTCAAAAGCCAAACCTAAGACCGACGAGGAGGAGTGGGATGAACTCTTTGAGGAATACGCTCGCTATGAGCGAGAAAACACCACGGTTTACTGCCCACCTTGCTAAGTGGCAGGCTGCTCTCTTTGCTGAGTGGCAGTCGCTGAGCGAGGAGGAGAAGGAAGCCCGTAGGCGTGAGCTTCGAGCCCCAGACACACGAGCCGCAGCGGCAAAACACGCTGAGCGCGTGAAGCAAGCGCGAATCCCTAAGGCGTTTCAGGATGCGGCACTCACGGACGACACGAGCCAGACGCTATCCGAGCTTGATAGCGGAAAGCTCATCGGCGTTGTGCTGCGAGGAGCTACGGGGCGCGGTAAGACCACAGCAGCCTGCGCGATGCTCTCAGCGCACTTGAAGAACGGACTCGGGCGGTTTACGACAATGAACGACCTCTTGCACCGAGTGAGGGGCGCGTATTCGAGCGGCGAGAACGCCGAAGAGGTGTTCGGTGTCTACTGCGGCACTCCCCTTCTCGTGCTCGATGATTTGGGCAAGGAAAACGTCTCGGCGGACTCTATCACGCGGTTGTTCGAGCTGCTGGATGCTCGCATCAGCAACAAGCGCCCAACAATCGTGACGACGCAGTTCCAAAACAACGAGCTTCTCAAGCGATACCGCAGCAAGGTTGACGATCGCGAAATGATAGCCGCGGTGCTCTCAAGGCTCGCGCTCTTCCGCACAATCGAGTTTCAAGGCGTTGATCGGAGGCTCAAATGAGCGGAGCGTTTCTAACGGCGCTAGAGCGCGACAAATGGGAAGATTGGGTAAATACTCGGAAAAGAAGTTACACCAACCTTAGAACGGACGAGAGCGCCCTCAGATGCGAAGATTGCGTATACTGCGAAACCCCAGAAAGCTATTTGGGCGAAAATCGCGACAAATTGGGGTGGTGCAGGGTTAACGAGGACTTCGTTTCGCTCGAACACAGGATTAACGAATGGTGCGACTTCGACACCGCAGAAATTAAGGAGGAATAACCATGACAGAAAGAGAACTTTTTGAGTTACTAGACGGGGCAGGAATCGAGTTTACCACACGACCCGACTATTGCATTTACGAGTTATCGCTTTCAGACCTCGCAGCTTTTATCGACGATTACTTTCTACCCCGTCCACGCTACGAAGACGAAACGCCCGTAAAAGTTGGGGACGAGTTTGCGCTACGCGGGGAAGTTAATAACAAAGTTGCTGTGTTTTACGTGTACGATGACGGGTCTTTCGCGATTAACAATTTTCGCTACGACACAGACCAACGAGTGAAGAAGCCAGAGCAGCCCGACTCTTGGGAACAGTTGGAATACGACATTGATAAAACAGACTGCGTTTACTTTGGCATGGGCAAAGCTAAATCGTGCGAAGGTTGTAAAGCCTTTGAACACAGTGAACTTACCTGCGCAGAAAAGAAATCAAAAGATATTATCCGCCGCGCAAAAGCGTTAGCAGGGGTTGATGATGAGTAACTTCAAAACATTAGAAGAAAAATTCCTTAGTGATTACGCCAAACTCGAAGAAGAAAACGAAAAACTTAAAGCCGAAATTGAGCAGCTAAAAGAGCAAATCGCTGAGAAGCCCAAAAACTTCATCCTCGACAAAATGGTTGAGGTTGAAGGACGCAAAGCTGTATTCGAAAAGATATGCAACTACTGGACTCCTAAAACATGCAAAGGAGAACGCGATTTTGACGAGTGGGCTATGGACTTAATGAGCAACCTTCCTAAGGCAGTTAACTTCACCGAAGCTCGCGACTATTTCAATGATGAGCTTAAGCGTAAATACGAAGAGCAGTACGAGGAAGAAGTTAAAGATGAGAGCCTATAAATGCGACCGATGCGGGTTATTCATGACGGGCAGCTTCTACGTACGAAAACCGCGCCGATTTGCGTACCGATTTGGCAAGAAAAGGCACCTTTGTTCGATTTGCAAAAGAAGCTTCACGGAATGGCTCAATGCTCCGAAAAGCTCCGAAAAAAGAGGTGGGAAATGGATTCCAATGAACTAAAACCCTGTCCATTTTGCGGCGGACGTGCCTATCTGTCGGAACGCATAAAAGGTGGCTATTACGTTGAGTGCGAATCAATCGGCGGATGCCTAGCTGAAAGTGGCAACTACGACACGCAAGAACAAGCCATTAAAGCATGGAACCGCCGAGTAGTAGACACTGACGAACTTGACCGCATAGCGTCAGCTTTGGATAGAGAGGATTACTGTTTCGGCGATAAAGTTCAATCGACATGCAACAGCGTGCTTGCTGCGCGAATCAGAAAGGCGGCGGTGTTATGAATGACTGCGTATTTTTTGAAGCCTGTCCCGAAGATTGCAAATGCTATGGATGCAAGGATTATATTTCCATGAATTGCAAGCTTGGAGAAGAAATAATGGATGCTTACGCACTAAAAATAGAAGAAGCATGTAAGCCAGTTATAGAGTGGTTAAGAGGGGTTAAAGATGGAAATAACTAACGAAGAGCGCCGAGAGATAGCAACGAGACTCAGGAGGAACGCGCAGCTGTACCCTAACGCGCTGTTTGACCTGCACGAAGCTGTAGGCGATTCGACATACACACTAGGGGGAATCGCTTACCGCCTTGCCGACCTTATAGACCGTCCTATGCGTGAGGATTTTAGAGACAACGAAAACAGCAACGTAGTTGACAACTTATCGTTGCTTATCAATCCCGTAGGAGCTTGCCGCTTAACGGCAGAACAGCAGCTAGAAGCCTTAGAGGAAGCTATCGGCTGCTCAGATGGGCAAGATTGGCAAGATCAAACATGGGTTGAGCGGTTAATGGAGCTTATAGACAGCTGCCCCGAATGTGGCGCGGAGGTGGTCGAATGACGAGCAACGAAGAGCGCCGAAAGATAGCAAAAGAACTGCGAAAGCTGGCAGATAGTCCGTATAGTTCTGACGATGTTCGCTCTGACGTACGAATAGAGGATGTGTGCTATGAACTCGGTCTTGAGCGTGGATTTTATGATGATTGTGTTGACCCCGAATCAGTAAAGCACCTTGCCGACCTGATAGACCGCCCAACGTGCGAGAAGGAAGAACGCGACGAACATTACTGGCGCTGCACAAGGTGTGGTGGTTTCATCTGTTGGGACGCTGTGACGGACTGTTGCGGTGTAATCCCCACACGCTATTGCCCGAACTGTGGCGCGGAGGTGCAGGAATGAAAATCTACGGTAAGTCTTGTCGTTCTGCGCTCAAAACCAAACCCGACGAGCAGCCGCTTTATGACCCTAGCATGAAGAAAGAAGAGACGTTCAGGCATTGCGCTAAACACTCTCAGCGAGGCAATCCGAACTACCGATTCGAGTACATTGATCAAGTATATGAGAGCTTGCAAGACCCCAACAGTAAGTACCATGGGACGTTTACAGCGGCGAAGTTGCCCCCTGCAAAGCGGTGTAGTTGCGATAAGTGCAGAGAGGCGGTTAAGTTCTATAACGAACGAGTTAGGCGGCAGTACCACGAGCGCAAGGCTAGACGGGTAGTAGAAGAAAAACGTGCAGCGAACAAGCGCGGACAGTGGTAAGTGACACTATCGAGAAGATATAACCAGAGCGGCGAGTTACCCTTGATGCACGAATCACCTCCTGATCGTTATTCTTTCCTTTCTAAACTTTCTGACCCTTGCTCGCCGCTTATGCCCCGAGAAAGTCGCTAGTCGTAAAAGGCTGGCGGCTTTTTTGGTTGTAAATGTTATAATGATATATAGGAGGTGTATTATGAGCACAGAAGCCCAAAAACGCGCAAGTGCAAAATACCAGCGCGAAAAGACTAAACAAGTCAACTTAAAGTTTTCGCCTAACGAGATGGATATGTATAACTGGTTGCAGCAGCAAGACGCGCCCCTATCCAGCACAATTAAGCGTTTAATTCGTCAAGAAATGCAAAAAAATATCTAATTCTAACCTATATACCTGTTGGTATGTGTTATAATAATATCAACAGGTAAAGAGAAAGGAGCTTTACCGTGAGCGAGAAAGAAGAGGAAATGACAGGTAAAGAGATTGCAAGGTTTATAGCTTTGCAAGCAAAAGAAGGCAAAACGGCAGAAGAAGCCATAGCCGCTTTAATGGAAGTTGTAGGCGGCGAGATGCCAGAGTTTCGAAAGGAACAGTAAAGAGAGGGGCTGCAAAGCGCAGCCCCCGCCCCACGAACTTATCAAGCATATCAGAACCGAATGGAGATAACGAGATGAAAACCAAGCCTAAGACATACACCTTCACAAGCGCTAACAAGGGCGACATCGACGTCACAATCGTTGGCGAGTATACAAATAGCTGCGTCGATGTTGTCGTGGACATCGTTGAGTGTGGTGAACAACAAGAGTTCACAGAGATTGACGCTGGTTGCGTTGATGAGATTTTCGATTGGCTCGTTTCTGAGGGCGTGGAGTTCGAGAGCAAACGCTCGCTTTGGTTCAACTACTTCTACGTTGCAGCGGTAATGATTGACGGCGACGACACGGAAGAGCGGTTGCTTGACGAGGCAGCAGCAATGACTGACGAAGAATTAGCGAAATGGCACTACTAAGATGGTGAGCTTGAGGGGGTAGCGAAACGTTACCCCCTTTTCGTGTAAAAATTAGCCAGCATTTTTTACACGTTGCGAAGGTTTAGCGGCAAAACGTCAAATTTTTAACCCTATGTTTAACATAGGGCGTGAACACATTTCCTTCACAATTTCGTATCGCTAAGTTTTATTTCGTTCAATTTCGTTCTTCTAAGTTTTTTTTCGTTCTTGATGAAAATTTTCATATGAATATGTTGCAATTGATAGTATCTTTATAAAGACAGGAGGTGAATTGAAATGGTTTATCCCGCTCAAAAGCGTTACGACAAGAAAACCCTTGTTCGGGTAAGCGTTGCATTTAACCGCAATACTGAACCTGAGCTTGCGGCACGAGTAGAGAAAGAGGAAAACAGAGCAAAGTTTTTGAAACGCTTAGTGAAAGAGCAAATTGAAAGAGAAAAAGAAGAAGAAAAGTAAGGCGAGTGCTCTCCCCGACCAAAGATTGAGCACTCAACCCAGAAAGGAGAATTATCCATGAAGGATAACCCTACCGCCATTGTATCATTTAATAGCTCCGAGTTCGGAAACCTTCGCACATACGAAGAACATGGGCAGATTCTGTTTTGCGGCAAGGATGTTGCAACTGCGCTTGGATATACAAACCCGAACAAGGCGTTAGGCGACCATTGTTATGGGGTAACGAAACGTTACCCCATCGTCGATAAACGCCCTAAGTTCAACTTAGACCGTTATTTTTTCTTGATTATGGTCATGAGTTTTTATAGTATAGTCATGACTACGAAAGGAGGCGAACAATGGTCTATCCGTCTAAACAGAGATACGACAAGGAAACGCTGCTGAAAATAAGCGTGGCTTTTAACCGAAAGGCGGAACCAGAATTAGTGGAGTTTCTTGAAAACAAGGAAAGCAGAACGGAATACATCCGACAGCTTGTTAGAGATGACTTCAAAAAAGGTAATGAAAAATAAACGGGACATCCCCCTCATAACCACAATCAAAGGATGCCCCAACACGACACAGAAACGAGGTTTCTATGCAGAACCAGAATATCAAGGTTTTCGAAAATGAGCAATTCGGAAACCTTCGAACTATCGAAGAGAACGGCGTAATTGAGTTTTGCGGCAAAGATGTTGCAGCCGCGCTTGGATACAAAGATACGAACGATGCAATGAAACGCCATTGTAATGGGGCGGTGAAACGCCGCCCCATCGTCGACAGCTTAGGACGAACCCAAGAAGCACGCTTTATCACCGAGCCAGACCTTTATCGCCTAATTACGCATTCAAAGCTTCCAAGCGCCCAAAAGTTTGAATCATGGGTCTTCGAAGAAGTGCTTCCATCAATTCGCAAGCACGGCGGATACCTCACGCCTCAAAAGATTGAGGAGGTGTTAACCGACCCTGATACCATCATTCAGCTAGCTACTACGCTTAAAGAAGAACAAGCCCGTCGCAAGGCACTTGAAGCCGAGAATCAAGTAATGCAGCCCAAAGCCCTCTTTGCTGACGCTGTAGCAGCTTCTCGCACGTCAATCTTAGTTGGCGAGCTTGCGAAGCTGCTCAAGCAAAACGGCGTAGAGATTGGGCAAAACCGCTTGTTTAAGTGGCTGCGCGAAAACGGGTACCTGATGAAAACGGGCTCGAGCTACAACATGCCCACACAACGCTCGATGGAGCAAGAGCTCTTCGAGGTGAAAGAGACTTCTATCACCCACTCAGACGGACATATAACCGTTCAGAAAACGCCTAAGGTAACGGGCAAAGGGCAGCAGTATTTCATTAACCGTTTTCTCACGAAGGGCGAGGTGGCTTAAGAATGAAGGTAAAGATTGACGCACTCGACACGCTTGTTTTGACCGAGCAGAAGCTCAAGGGATTACGCGAGATTTTACTTGCACTAAGTGAGATGCCAATAGCTATCGAGCAAGCCCCATCGTTTCTTTATTACGCGGTTGACGAGATCGTAGAGGATTTAGGCGACGCTATCGACGATATCATAGGGCGATAAAAATATTAGAAAAAGCTAATATTTACTATTTACTTAAACCTTAGAAAATGCTAATATTTAATCATTAAGTAAGGAGGTGACATGCAAAGACGAGAATTGGTAAGAATCCTAAAAGCAGCGGGATTCATCTCTAAAGGCGGGACAAACCACGAGAAGTTCTATAAAGACGGAAAAACGGTTTTAGTTAAGCGTCATAGAGAGATTGAAGACCAGATAGCTAAGAGGATTTTACGGGAAGCGGGGCTTAGATAGCCCCTCCTCCCTACCTTGTCTTTGCATTTGAAAGGAGAAAACCATGTTGTATATCTGCGAGTTTGAATTTTTTGATTCTGACGGCTTCATCTGCGCTTTTCCTTGCAATGATATAGGAGCAGGAACTTTTGGAGATAACCTAAATGATGCGGTAGAAAGTGCTGCTGATTGGCTTACTTGCATTGTTGACGATGTTTTGATGAGTGGTAAAGAACTCCCAGAGATTAGTTTCGGACATGAACCAAAGCACGGCGGTAAAATCATTGCAATTGCAGTATCAAGAGAGCTTGAAGACATCCCAGCCATTACGGCATCAGAAGCAGCTCGAGAATTAGGGATTAGCACCGCACGAGTAGCCCAGCTCATAAATGCTGGGTTGCTTGATTCGTGGAAAGACGGGACTAAAAGAATGGTTTCAAAAGAATCTGTTAACGCTCGAAAAGAGGATAACCCAAAGGCTGGAAGACCAAAGAATCTAGCTATGGTATAGTGACCTCACTGATTCTCGTCAGTGCATGTGAGACCCCGCTTCGGCGGGGTTTTCTCGTTTTGTGACACCTGATAGATAGTTGATGTTGGGTGGCGGTACTGCCTCAACGATTATCTCTTCTCGCCGCCACCCTATGACATTAGGAGGACAGGTGAAACAGCAGCCAGAATTAACCGTTACTGAGCAGCGTACCGACGCGCTCATTCCTTACGTTCGAAACGCAAAGATTCACACCAACGAGCAGGTAGACCAGATTTGCAAGAGCATTGAAGAGTTTGGTTTTAACGACCCAATCGCCATTTGGCACAACGCCAACGATGAAATGGAGATTGTAGAGGGTCACGGACGCGTTCTAGCAGCGTCTAAGCTGGGGTTAGAGGTTATCCCGACCATTTGTTTAGACCACTTAACGGACGAGCAGAGACGCGCTTATACTCACGTTCACAATCAGCTAAATATGAACACAGGCTGGGACTTTGAAACGCTCGATTTGGACATTGAAGAACTCGAAATGAACCTCGATTTAGATTTTGGGGATTTTGGGTTTGAAAGTGGATTCGTAGAGTGGGATTCGGGAGTTGGTGAGCTGACGGAAGATAGCTATAACGAGCCTGAAAAGAAGCTCCTGCGCTGTCCAAACTGCGACCATGTCGATAGCGCCGAACGGTTTAAGCAGGCATGAGGATTTTCCTGTCTTCTGTTGAGGGGGGGCGCAGAAGGTTGCCTTTAAGAACAACATGAACATCTTTTTAAGCGGCGGAGAAGCTAGCCCAGATAAACGAAGAGCCTTGCTGCATGTCATGCAGCAAAGACCGTTGCTGTGGAACCTAATGAGCTATTACTACTTGCGCCAAGATTTAGAGTTCGCGGAGACAATCAGGGACATGAGCGAGCTTGTAATGATTGACTCTGGCGCTCATTCCTTCCAGAAAGGCACAAAGGTCAAATGGGAGGATTATACGCACTCTTACGCGGCGTTTATTCGTGAGTTCGACCGATCTAACGTGGTCGGCTATTTCGAAATGGACGTGGATAACATCATAGGGTATGAGAACGTCTTAAAACTACGGGAAATCCTTCATAAGGAATCTGGGCACCCTGAGAAAATCATACCCGTATGGCACAAGAATAGAGGGATTCAAGAGTTCAAGAACATGTGCCAGGCGCATTCTGGGCAGGTAGTCGCAATTACAGGCTTTAAGAACGAGGATATACGGGACGAACAGTATCCGATGTTCTTAAAAGAAGCGAAAAAACATAACTGCAGAGTCCATTGCTTGGGCATGACAAGAAAAGCAATTCTTGACAAAGTCCCCTTTGATTACGTCGATTCATCGTCATGGGCACAACAGGCTATCTACGGGCGGATTGGGAAGCGAAAAGTAGCTAAATCGTTTTCTAAAACCAACCGAGATGACGTGTTCATCGCCAGCTACCTTGACGCTATGAATATGCAAAGACACTACTACGAGAAATGGAGAAATATTAAGTGAAAAGAGTTATAGATAACCTGGCAGATAGCCGTATGGCAATGTTCCTTGCAACGGCATTTGTGGCAGCAACTATGACGGCGAACATCATGTCTTTACGTATGGTCGCCCCGCTTGGAATTGTAATGGACGCTGGGACGCTCTTATACCCCATTACGTTCATCTTAAGAGACGCTCTACACAGGCGCTCAGGGCTTAAAGCCTCTAACTCTGCGGTTACTTTAAGCGCCTGCTGTAACCTTGCAATGTTCGCACTATTCGCATTTGTCGCGTGGCTCCCTTTTGATTCTGCTACTGGCGAGCAGACGGAGTTCGGAATGGTTCTAATTCCCGGGATGCTCATCGTTATCGGCTCGGTTTGCGGACAATTTATCGGCGAACGAATCGACGGGCGTATCTTTCACAAGATATGGAAGAACGGAGAAGGAAGCCATGTCAAAGCTGCGCTTCTCTCGAATCTTACATCTATCCCTATCGACACCATTATCATGTGCTGTATAGCCTTTGGGCTTACCGTGCCAGTTGAGACGTTAGTATCAACTATCGGGGCTAACATCGTCATCAAATACGTTATCATGCTCGCATCTGTCGTTGTGTATGCGGCTTTATCGCGGAGAAGAACTTCACAAGCTGCTGCATAAGAGGAAAAGTTTCTACCTAAAAGCCGTCCTTCGGGGCGGCTTTCTTGTTTAAGTGACACCTTGGGCATTATCGGGGTATGCCAAAGGAAAAGTGTACAAAAGAAGCCATTCAAGAAGCCGCTGCGCTCGTTAAAACGGGCGTAAACAACAAGGATGTATGCTCCTATCTTGGCATTTCTCAAACAACGTTTTACCGCTGGCTCAAGAACCCACAGACGGATAACCAGCGTTTATTATGTGAGTCTTTACAAAAGGCAGAGGTGCAACGTAAGGCTCACCACTTGCAGACAATCACCAAGGCGGCAGATAAAGACTGGAAAGCCTCGGCGTGGCTTTTAGAGCGTACTATGCCTCTTGAGTTTTCGCTTTCAAACCATCGTTTTCAGACGATGCTCGAGCAGCACGAGAAGGATAACCCTCGCCCAATAATCGACACGTCCCTACTTGTCCCGCCGTCTTACTGGGACATCTGGCGCGACATTATGAACGCGGGGCATTCAACTTATGAGGCACGTGGTGGGCGTGGCGGGTTGAAGTCAACGATCTTTACCGAAGCCGCCATTATGTTGATGCTAAAAGACCCAAAGTTGTGCGGCGTGGCATTTCGTCAGGTGCAATCAACAATCCGAGATTCCATCTTTGCAACGCTGGTTTCAAGTGTGCGCCGTTTGGGTTATGAGAATGATTTTGAGTGGACGTATAACCCGCTTGAGCTGCGCCGTAAGTCTACGGGGCAAAAGATACTCTTTAGAGGCTTAGACGACCCTGAGAAGGCTAAGTCACTGGCTCTTGACGACCCTGACCAGTACATCGGGTTTGCTCTATGGGAAGAGTTTAACCAGTTCAAGAGCATGAAAGCGGTTCGTAAGGTCGAGCAGACTATCAAGCGCGGTTCGGCTCCGAACTTCCGCACGCTCAGAATGTGGAACACGCATCCTGACGCTGAGCATTGGAGCAATCAGCATTGGGAGGAGAGTCTAGAGGATTTAGACACGTATTGCTTCACAGTTAACTACCCTGATGTACCCGCCGAATGGCTGGGCGAGGAGTTCATTAAGGACGCGCTGAGGCTAAAAGCGACCAACGAGGAAGCATATCTAAACGAGTACATGGGCGAATGTATAACGATGACGGGACGCGTATTCGAGAACGTCCACGACATGGATATAAGCCACGGGGATATTAACGCGTTTAAGTGGATTCGCTGCGGCATTGACTGGGGCTTTCAACAAGACCCGTTCGTGTTTTTGCGCGTTGCATACGACCGTAAGACCGCAAGCCTTTATGTGTTCGATGAGCTGTTTAATACTGAAACGCTCGATTCCCCAAACATCGCCGAGGTTAAGCGCCGCCTCTCAGAGCGTGACACAGAGGGCATGATCAAGCTCAAACAAGACGGAGCGCCCTTGTTCTTGAAGGCAAAGCCTGAGAACGAGATACGCGCCGATGCCGCAGGAGCTAAGGACATAGCAACATGGCGACATGAGGGCGTAAACGTCAAGGGAGCGTCAAAGGCGGTGCCCGTGGCTGATGGTATCCGCTGGCTACAGAAGCGCGGGAACATCTATATTGACCGTAAAAAGTGCCCGCTTGCGTGGGCTGAGTTTACCCACTACAGGGCAGATGAGGACGACGAGGGGCGCTTTCTGGGCTACCCCGACAAAGATAACCACACGATTGACGCGGTGCGCTACGCCGTGTTTGACCTGATAGCCGACATAAACACGATCTAGTGAGGATATATGAGCACAACAGCAGCCTTTAATGCAAACGCTACAGAATGGCTTGAGAAGCTGGGATACCCCGCCGTAAGCCTTAATACACCCCTAGCGAGCCGAATTAGCCTCTGGTGGTCTTATATGACGTGTGAAGCCGATTTCTTTACACGCATCGAGAGGGACGAGAACGGGAGAGAGAACGAGGTTAGGTTGCGCTCATGCACTCCCGCTGACATGGTATGCACCGATATGGCGAGCTTGCTCTACAACGAGAAGGCTACCGTGTCGCTTGTTGACCCCGACAACGAGCAGGAAGCGACAACGTGGCTTGAGAATTGGCTGCGTATAACGAGCTGGAACGACAAGGCTCCGCTCGCGATGAAGCGCATGTGTTCGACGGGTACGGCAGCGTGGGCACTCCATATCAGAAACGCTACGAAGGTAGGGCAATCTGACGCGCTTTCAGTTATGCCGATTCGCTATGATGCACGCTCGATTGTCCCGCTCGTATGGGACGAGCTGGGATGTTCTCATTGTGCGTTCGTTTCCCCTATCTATATCAAGGGCGAGCTATGTCACCAGATAGAGGTTCATCGCCCCGATGATATGACGGGTAACTATCAGGTGTTTTGCGGATTCTTTAATTCGAGCGGTAAGCAGTTCGAGCCAGAGGGATTCTTGCAGGCTTACGAGGCACTTGATACTAAGCAGCAGAAGCCAACGTTCCAGATTATCCGCCTCGCGCTCGATAACCCTTACTGGGATTACTCGCCTATGGGTGTCGCGCTCTTTGATAACGCTATCGGGGCGCTTGAGACCGTTGATTTGGCGTTTGACGCGGTTGGAAATGACATTTTCCTCGGTAAAAAGATGCTAGTTTTGCCTGAATCTATGCTCAAGAAGAACGATTTCGGAACGTATGAAGCGCCCTATATGAGCGGGCGGCAATTCTTCCTTGCGACTGAATCGAGCGTATATGACGGCAAGGCTGCTATTTTCGAGTACAACCCCGATCTCCGAGCAAGTGATGACCGCTTGATGCTTTCAACGGCGCTACAGATGCTCGGTAAGCGTGTTGGATTTGGCACTAAAGCATACGCGCTCGACCAGAGCGGCAACATCACGACCGCTAAGCAGGTTGCAAGCGATAACGCCGAGATGATGCGCACGATTCGCAAGCATGAGCACATCATTCAGCCTGCTATCTCCAACTTAATCGAAGCAGCAGCGGGTATTTACCGCACGCTCGGGACAACTGCCCTCCCTGACTTAACGGGGCAGGTGCAGGTCGTTATGGGTGATGCGATTATGCAGGACGAGGACACTCTGCGAGAGCGTGACCGCGCGGACGTTGCAGCGGGACTTCTTGAGCCGTGGCGCTATATGGTTCGCTGGCAAGGCTATACCGAAGAGGACGCTAAGGCAGCTACGCAGATTGATACGGGGCTTGCAACCCCGCTCGAGGTGTAAGCTGTGGCATTAAGCGAGAGCGACATTGAGCGAGTATGTAACGAGGTGCTCGCGCTTGAGAACGCATACCTAACCGAGCTTTCTGCTTTGCTTTTGGCGCACCTCAAGCAGGGCATCTGGGACGCGTCCGACGAGGTTATCTTACTCGAACTAAAAGACGAGCTTTCAACGCGAGTGAATACCTTACAGGCTAAACATGAGCCCGTGATTGAACATAAGCTTACAAGCGAGGTTATAGCCGCTCTCATGGGGGCGGCTTTGGTCGATTTAAGCAACCTAAAGAAGCACTATGACGAGCCGATTCAGCCCGTAGAAACGACGAAGAAGCGGCTCAAAACAACAGCCGAGCAGCTAACAACGGGGCTTGTAACGACGCTCAGGCGGCAGAACCTAGCTATGGCGGCAAACGCACAGAAAGCGTGGTATGAGGCATCAACGGCAGCGATAGCAGGCATTCAGACGGACGGCTTGTCTTACGATGAGGCGCTTTCTAACGCCGTCAGAACGCTTGGAGAGTCGTTTACGGTTAGATACTCAAGTGGGCGCACGACAAGCCCAGACGTGGCACTACGCCGCCTTATGGTTACCGAAATGAGCCAAGCGGGCGGGAGAATGTCGCTTGAGGCAATGGAAAGCTACGGACACGAGTTGGCTATCACGTCAACGCACTATGGAGCGCGACCTTCTCACGCAATGTGGCAGGGTAAACCGTTTGGGATTCATGGGGCGGTTGTTGTTGATGGCGTTAAATACCCCGGTATGGTTGAGCTGACCGATTACGGCAGCGTTACGGGGCTTAAAGGGATTAACTGCCGCCATATGATTGAGCCTTACTTCTCGCACATCACTGAGCTACCAGACCGTGAGTTCAAGGCAGAAAAGGCGAAGTGGGGCAAAAGCTCGGATGAATACTATGAGGCAACCCAGCGGCAACGCGCACTAGAGCGCAGGGTTCGGGCAACTAAAACGACCGTTGCACAAATGGAGAAAGTGGGGCTTGGGCTTGAGAACCCTGCTTACGTGCAAAAGCGTCTCGTTTTAGGTAGGCAGCAGAGGGAGCTTAAAGCGTGGGTTAATGCGAACAAACTACCGCGCCAACCCTTGCGAGAAAAGGCGTATGGCGTAGCTAAGCAGCCGAGGGCGCTGTATACGAAGCCAAAAACCCTAAAAAACAAACTGGATTCTTTTGTAGTAGGTCGTAGCGTTGGGGCTAAGGCGCTAAACTTTAATGTCGTCATGAAAACAGGTGAACTATCTCGCTTCGTTGAAGGGAGTACTGTTGATGTGTTGAAGGTTTTTGCTGGATATGGAAGCAAACCATACAAAGAACTAAGACAAGCCGAAAGATTGGCTGAAATGTATGGTGGAAACCCTGAAAAATGGTTTCATGCTTCTGGTGAAGGTTGGTTGTTTGACCAAAAAGACGGTAAAATAAGAAGAGCCGAAGTCCATTGGATGGAAGAAGAAACGGTTGGAAAAGAAGAATTCTATTTCAAGCGCTGGAGGGACAACAAATGAAAGTCAAATACATAGGTGATTACTATAAAGTTGGCTTAGGAAAAGGGAATATCTTTGATGCGGAATGGACAGAAGACGGCTATTTGTCTATATACGTTGAGATGCTCGAAGATACCTTTTTGTTTATGCCTGAACAATTTGAAATTTTAGACGATAAAAATTAGTTTAAAGCATTCGAGAGTGGTATCGAAGCTCCCTTAATGGGGGCTTTTCTTTTTTTGTGACGCATCAAGCAAGCTATCAACATGATTTACGACCTACCTAAAGAATTAACTTGCTCAACGTGTGTATGGGCATCAAAACCAAACGAGGACGGGCTTATCGAATGCAAGCGATACCCTCCTGAGCTATATCAAGGCGCTGAAACCCCGCTATGGATTCGCCCGCTCATGTCGCAAAGTGACGGCTGCGGCGAACATGGCGAGTGGGAAGAATAAGCCTCATGTGACACCTTTTAGATACTAACTCCATCGCAAGAGCCAAGCGAAGCGGCTCACTCGCAACCTGAGCGAATCAGGTACCACCAAGCGCGCAGAGAAGCGCGAACAAAACACGATGGAGGACAGATGGATAACGAACCAAATCAAGACCCAAAGAACACCACAGACCCAAAGCCTAACGAGCCAAACGGCACCCCAAGCGATGAGCAGAAGGCTAAACGCTTAGAGAAAGAGGTAGCCGACCTCAAAGAACAGCTCGCAGAGGCTAAGAAGAACGCTGAGGAGTTTCAAAAGAAGCTCGATGATGCGCTCACTGAGGAAGATGTTAAGAAAGCGGTCGAAGCAGCTAAAGCCGAAGCTGCAAAGATTCAAACCGACGCTGCTGCTAAAGCTGCTGCTCGTGAGAAGCGCCTTGTAGTCGAAAACGAGCTAATCAAAGCTAACTGCATTGACACGACTTCCGCACTCGCTCATATCGACCTCGATAAGGTCGAAGTTGCAAGCGATGGGCACATTAGCGGGCTTGACGTATCGGGTCTTGCTGAATCGCACAAGCATCTGTTCGAACAATCCAATACCTCACGAGTTGCAAGCGCAGGCACTCCCGGGGGTAACGGAAAGAAGATGACCAAAGAAGAGATTATGAGCATCAAAGATAGCCACGAACGCCGTGCTGCTATCGCTGAAAACGCTGATCTCTTTGAGTAAGAAAGGCGTAAAACATGGCTGTTGACGCAAAAATGATGAAGGCTGCGGACTTTGCAAAAGTCTCCTCTATCGACTTTGTAGAGCGATTCGCAACCAATATTAAACAGCTCCAAGAGATTCTTGGAATCACTCGCAAGATTGAGAAAATCCCTGGTCAGGTTATCAAAACCTACAAGGTAACTGGAACGCTCGAAGATGGTACCGTAGGCGAAGGCGAAGTTATCCCACTGTCTAAATACAAGACTGAGGTAGATGATACGTTCGAGCTTACGGTGAAGAAATACCGCAAGCAGACCACCTTCGAAGCAATCAACGACAAAGGTTACGAGCAGGCTGTCGACGATACCGATAACAAGATGATTAATGACATCCAGAACGTTATCCGTAACTCCTTCTTCACCTTCCTCGCTACTGGTACTGGCACCGCTACTGCTAAGACCGTTGGCTTGCAGGGCGCACTTGCTGCAGCATGGGGCAAGAATCAGGTGTACTGGGAGGATTACGATAACAGCGGCTTTATCTATTTCGTTAACCCTCTCGACATCGCCGACTATTTGAGCGAAAAGGACATCACGGTTCAGACCGCGTTCGGAATGACTTACATTGAGAACTTCCTCGGTCTTTATGATGTTCTCGCTTACTCTGGCGTATCTCAGGGCAAGGTATACACTACCGCCAAAGACAACATCATTCTTTATTACGCAAATCCCGCTAACGCTGAGGTTGCTAAGGCGTTTGACTTCACAATCGACGCAACTGGTCTGATTGGTATTCATCGTGACGTTGATTACACCACCTTAACCACCGATTCGACCGTTATTAGCGGCTCCGCGCTTTATGCTGAACTTATCAGCGGCGTTGTGAAGGTTGACATTAAGACCGCCGCAGCCGCAGCTTCTGGCACGGGTTCTCAGACTAACCCACAGGGTTAAGCCGTGGAGAGCTTAAAGCCAACATATGACTTTTTCACGACCTGGGGAGGGGGGCTTGATGCCGAAAGCTTCAAGTCCGCTCTCCCTGCGGCTTTTGCACGCGTTAAAGCTCGTTGTTGCACTATCGACCTAACGACGCTCACGGAAGCGGAAGAAACGACCTTCAAGAACGCCGTTTGCGCCGCTTGTGAGGCTCTATCAAGCGAGAACGCGGGCATTAGCTCGTATAGCGCGGGCAAAGTATCCGTTACGTTTTCAGAAGCCGAGACGCGCCGAAACAGCATTGAGGCAGCTATCGAGCGTGAACTATCGGGTACGCGCCTCATAAGCGTGGTGATTTAGATGATTTACCCTAACGTGGTAACGGTATGGCTAAAGAGTACCGAGGGCAGGCAGGCAACGTGGGAGCGCCTTGTTTATCGCACGTGCCGTTTTGAGCCTGTCTACGGCGCTTCTGCTGGTACTGGTGGGGACACCTCAGCTCGAGCGGCTGACTTGCTCGTTAAATGCCACGATAAGCCCTTTAGCAAGGGCGATAAGGTTGTCCCTAACCTGTGCGTTGATGACGCGCCGCCTAAAGACGCTTTCACGGTGCAGACCGTATCCCCGATTAGCTTTAACAACTATCCCGACCATTGGGAGGCTGAGCTAGTATGACCACCTTGCGTGTTAAGAGCGTTAACGTAAGCCCCGCGCAAGCGAAGGTTGAGAAAGCCAACAAGGCAATGATTAAGGCAATGACGCTTGCAGCCCGTAGGGACTCGAACCGTTACGTTCCGTTCGCTTCTGGTGCGCTGAGAAACACCGCTGAGAGCCAAAGCAAGCCCGATGATGGGCAGCTTATCTATGGCGGCGGTGGCGTTAAATACGCACGCGTGCAGTATTACGGCAAGTTTAGGCACACAACCCCGGGAACGTGCGGAAAGTGGTTTGACGTTGCGAAGAAGAGCAACGCCAAGAAGTGGGTCAAAGAGGGCAAAGAGGCAGTAAGGCAGGTTATGAATGGCTGATAAACCCATAATTATCAACGCGTCGCTCGTAACGCAGATTCTCGACCTCGTGGGCGAGATTGCACATACGTTTGACGCGTCTATACCCGTCCGCTTTGAGGAGCTAACGGCTGAGACAGGTCAGCTACCGCGAATCATGATGACGCTGGTTGATGGAGCTGAGGAAGAGAGCCGTTATATCAGCGGTGAGACCATTTGCCCTATTATGTTCGCGCTCACACTCCGCGTAGCTCCAGACGATGAGCAAGACCGCCTAAACGCTGCGGGGCTGCTCGATTACGTCAGAGACCAGTTTCTCGAAAAGTGCCTCGTCCTTGATGATTTTGTTGTTTATAGGCTCCCTAAAGCGGGTATGCCCGTTTGCCTTGGGCGCACAGATACCTTCGAAGATTGGCAAGTGACATTTGACGTTAAATATAACGAGACGAAAGGAGCCTAAACATGGCTGACAATACCGCAGAAGTCCCCGTTTGGGGTTATGAGATTAAGGATTATATCAACATTGGCAGCGCGGAAACCGCGAACTGGCAAGAGATTACTCACCTTATCTCGTGGGAATACTCCAACGATACGGACAAGTACGAACCTGAGTACCTCGAGATGAAAAAGAGCCCTACCTTTGTTCGCGCGAAGTCTGCATCCGTTGAGTACGAGAAAGACCTCTACAAGAACAACGCACTCGATGAGTTCCTTACAAAGAACCGAAACGGCATGAACATCGCTGTTGAACTCGTGCGAGTTTACCCTTGGATGCTCGACACCGAGAAACCCGTGGCTGATAAGGCTGCATTCTTGCTAACACCTAACGCTTTGGGCAAAGGCTCCGCAGGTGAGCCAGGCAAGCTTACTGGCACACTCGAAATGTCCGATGCTGATTGGACTGAGGGCACATGGGACGCTGGCACCAAGGCATTTACCGCCAAGGCTGGCTAGTTTAATTCTTTTCGCAAGTCTCCCCTAGCGGCATTTCCCCCTTTTAGCTGCTAGGGGTGACCTATATCTAGGAGGTTTTATATGGGGTTTCAGTTCACAAAACGCGGCGTTGACATTGAGATTGAAGGCAAGACGTACACCGTCAACATTCAGGACGCTAATACTCAGGACGCGCTCGCGAAGGTATATAAGGTCTTTGAAACCTACGATGCAGACACCCTCGCGAATAACGAACGCGCGAATTATACGGTTTCATGCACGTTGCGCGACATGGTAGGCGCTCTTATTGGGCTTGATGGTCAGAACGAAATCTTTGAGAGCCGCGCTCATTGCGTAATTGATGAACTCGAGCTGATTAACTACATCTACGGTGAAGTTAAGGCTCACTCAGGAGATACGCCAACGCTTGAGGAGTTACTCGCATCGCTCAACGTGGGTACGGAGGGCATTAACCTTCCTAAAACCGACGAATCGAGCGTTTCTGAGACTGGCGAAGCCGTCAAAGACGCTATCAGCGGAGTAATTAACGCTGCGAAGAACAACAAATGAGAGGGACGCTAACAGGGGGATTGCCGTCGGCGCTAAAAGTTGACGGTGAGTTAATCCCCATTCACACCGACTGGCGCGTATGGATTGACGTATGGCGCTTAGTCGACAACCCAACAGCAGACAAGAGCGCGAAGGTAGTTGCTATTCTCGCGCTTATTTTTCCACGAGAAGGTGACTCCCCTACCCCGTTTGAGCGTGTTTTAAAAAGCCCAGAGGCAGCTCTAATGGCTGCTATGGACTTTCTCGTACGAAAACGCGAGGGAGCGCAGACCCGCCCTAAGACGGCACGAGAACGGCGCTTAGAGAAGAAGCGGCTGCTTGATTGGGACTATGACGCCGACAGGCTTATCGCTGATTTCGAGCGCGAATACCGCATTGATTTAACCGACCCCGATACCCGCTTGCACTGGTGGCGGTTTATGGCGCTTTTTGGGGGCTTAAGTGACACCTCGCAGATGATAGATGCGATAAGAACAAGAGCTGCCGACCTAAACGACAAGGGACTATCTAAAGAGGCTCGAAGCGCCCTAAAGGAGCGCAAAATAGCCGTAATGCTCCCAGCACGAACTAAAGAGGAGGCGGCGCAAAACTCGCGAATTAGAGGAGCGTAAGTGGCTGACGGACAGGTCATAATCCAAATAAAAGGGGATTCTGCCGACTACGACAAAGCCATTAAAGGTTTAGGGCAGCAAACGCAAAGCTCACTCGGCAACGCTATAAAAGGCTCATTTGTGGGCAACTTGTTCGCTAATGCGTTTTCAGCTGCCGCAGGGACAATTTCAAACGCTATGGACGGCGCTATCAGCCGTGTTGATACACTAAACCGTTTTCCGAAGATGATGGAGCAGATCGGCTTTAGTGCAGACGACGCAAAGGGCGCAATCGACCGCATGAGTAGCCACATTCAGGGACTCCCGACAACGCTAGACAGTATCGTAAGCTCCACTCAGCGCATCGTGCAAAAGGTTGGTGACGTAGACAAAGCGACCGACATTGTTCTCGCGTTTAACGACGCTCTCGTAGCAGGTGGGCAATCCTCGCAGGTTCAAAGCGCCGCGCTTGAGCAATACATTCAGGGTATTTCCAAGGGCAAGTTCGAACTAGAAGAATGGCGCTCGATTACGACCGCAATGCCCGGGCAAATTCAGCAGGTAGCTAAGTCTCTCTTGGGCGCAAGCGGCGACGCAAACGCGCTCTACGAGGCTCTAAAAGACGGTACAGTATCCATTGACGACTTCACAAACGCCTTCGTGAACCTCGACAAGCAGGGATTAGAGGGCATGGGGTCGTTTGCCGAGCAAGCTAAAACGGGTGCTAGCGGTATCCAAACCTCGATGGACAACGCCGCTTATGCCGTTGTTGTCAACGTTGGCAAGATTATCGACGCTGTAAACGCGAACGGTGAGATTGAAGGCGCTTTTAACGCTGTTAAAGACATTATCAACGACTGGGGCGGTAAGGTAGTTGAAGCGGTCAAGTGGGTTAAAGACAACTTCGACACGATAGCGCCTGCCGTTGGTGGCGTTGTTGGAGCTATGGCGGCGTTTAAGACGGCTATGGGTATCAGTGCGGCGGTTTCTGCTGTTACTGGCGCTATAGAGGAGTGGAAGCTAGCAAATGACGGGCTTAGAATCTCGCAAATCTTGCTAAACGCTGCAATGAATGCAAATCCTGTGATGGTTGTCATAACCATCTTAGGCGCACTTGTGGGCGCTTTAATCGCGGCTTACAACACCAATGAGGACTTTAGAAATGCGGTAAATAGCGCGTGGCAAGCTATCACCGAGATTGTTGGCGGTGCGATTGAATCAGTAGTTCAGTTCTTCACGGATTTTGCGGAAAACGCTCAAATGGGCGCTCAAGCGTTCTATGACAACGTAATACAGCCTATATCCCAAATCCCCGAACAGATAATGAACTTTCTCACGCAAATTGTAGACAACGTGGTGAACTTCTTTACCACTATCGGAGAGTATGCGCTGATGGGCGCTCAAATGTATTACGACAATGTGATACTACCCATAAGCCAATTACCAGGGCAAATCTTGGTTTTCTTAACTCAAATTATTAGCGATATTGCAAATTGGGTTGCTCAGATGGTTCAAGGCGCAATAGACGCAGGTAGCCAATTTTTAAACAACATCATTACTTTTTACTCGCAACTTCCGGGCAACATCTGGAACTTTTTGAGCAACGCAATAAGTATGATTGCCCAGTTTGTTTCGCGAGTTCCGCAACAAGCATTGCAAGCCGCGCAAGGCTTTTTTAGAAACATTCAAGGCGGGTTTAATAGTGCGGTTAGCTTCGTTTCAGGGATTCCGAGTCAGATTATCGGCATCTTCTCAGGAGCTGCTGGTTGGCTTGTTAGTTCGGGAGCTTCACTCCTAAATGGTTTTGTTCAAGGCATTAAGGACGGCTTTAGTAACGCTATAAACGCTGTCCAAAACGGGTTGACGGAGATTCGACAATTCTTCCCGTTCTCGCCTGCTAAACGAGGTCCATTCTCGGGACATGGATATACAACTTACTCAGGTCAAGCACTTATGCGGGACTTCGCCGCCTCGATTGACAGCAACGCTAAGGGAGCCGTAAAAGCAGCACAGACCGCTCTTACGGCTGTACAGTCTGAGTTCGATGGAAACAGCGCGTTTGCTGTCCCCCTAAACGCCTCAGCAACTCTTAACGGGGTATCGACCGTTGATATACTAGGCGACTCGTTTATCGCGAATCTGGAAGCTATCACGAGCCGCTTAGACGCTATCAACAGCCGCCTTGAATCAATCGAGGAAAAGCTAGACAAAGACACCGTTATTAAGCTCAACGGACGAGAGTTCGGACGCTTTGCAAGGGAGTACATGTGATACTTGCAGCTAGATACACCAACAACCGCGGGCAGAGCATCGAGTTTGGCGGCAGCGAGGAATACCTCCACCAATTCGAGAACTCTATCCGCGATGCAAAGTGGGATTATGACACCGCATACGGCAGCGTGACAGACTTCTACCACGACCCCGTGGAGCTTGAGCTAAAGATAGGCATCGCGGCGGATACGGAAGAAGAAGGGTTAGCCTTGCGCGACCGCATAGCCACTATCGCCGAGTGTGACGTGCTCGATAAAAAGGCGGGGCAGCTCGAGATTAACGGCTGGCATCTTAACTGCTTTATCGTTGCGCGCGCTTATGAGGAGTGGTGGTGGGACGGTAGAATCTGCGAGATCACCCTTACCGTTCTTGCACTTGAGCAGGTGTGGTACCGCGAGAAGGTATATCACTTCGACACAACCGATAGCGAATCGAGCGGTTACACGTACCTCGATTTCCCTTACGATTTCGCTTACGACTTGAACAGCGGAAAAAGTAAGATTAAGCAGCTATTAAACGCTTCTTTAGCCCCTGCTGATGTGATTCTGCGCATGTATGGAGCGGCGGAAAACCCGTATATCAACATAGCGGGCAACACCTACGGCGTGAACGCCACCGTAGAAATTGGCGAGTATATCGAGATTGACACCAAGGCGCAAACCGTGGAGCTTGTTAAGCAGTTCGGAGAACGCTCTAACTTGTTCGCAAAGCGTTATCCAGGCGGTGAAACCTCAGACCAGTATATCTTCGCAAAAGTTCCTGCTGGTTATCTAACGGCTTCAAGCGATAACACCTTCGCATACGACATAACTATTCGCGAGTTCAAGAGCGAGCCAGAATGGAGCGCGAACGAATGATTATTGTTTACGCCGATAGCGCGATGAAAGACGTTCGAACGCTTAAACCTTTCTCGCTCGAGTTCGCCTTTGGTTCAGACGAGAACGATTTCGAGCTGCAAATGCCCTACTCTGCGCCACGCTTATACCCATTTTGCTACGTCTACATTGACGGTACTGAGCTGGGCGGCATGATTGCCGACGTGAAGAACGATTTGGAAAACAAAAGGCTCGTTTATCACGGCTACACGTGGCAGGGGTTACTTGAGCATAAGATTCTTGAGCCAGATAGCGGAGAGGATTATCTAACGGTTTCTGGCGAGGTTAATACGGTGCTAGGGACACTTATAAGCCGCATTGGATTATCGGAGCTTATGAGCGTTGATAGCGCGTCTACGGGGCTTGTTATCACGAGCTATCAGTTTAACCGTTACGTGGATGCTTACGAAGGCTTGCGCTCGATGCTCAACACGTTGGGGCTTACGCTTTCGATTGTATGCACAGCGGGCAAGGTTTTAGTTAGCTCAATCCCCATAAAAACAATGAGCGAAAAAGCAACAACTGAAACCTTCTCGCAGCCAGTGAATCACCTTATTTGCCTTGGCAAAGGTGACCTTGCGCAACGAATCGTCGTGCACCTATACGCCGACGAGAAAGGTAACGTAAGCCAGACGCGCACCTTTTCGGGCGTGAAAGAGCGTACTGAAACATACGACTACAGCAACGCTGAGCGCGATAAGTTGCTTGAAGATGGCACTAAGAGGCTGCAAAAGCTGCAAGTTTTCGAAAATGCAAAGCTCGCTGAAATAGCGAATGACAACTACTCGATTGATGACAAAATCACGTCTTACGACAGCGTTACAGACGTTTCGCTAACCGTGCCAATCGAGAAGAAGATAGTCTCGATTGATTACCGCGGAAAGCTAGAAACTGAGTACAAAGCAGGAACCGAAACTATAAAACGAGGAGAAGCGTAAATGAGCCTAGAAATTATTACTGGCAAAACTGGCGAGCAACATATCGACTCTGAGGACATTGGGGCGTATAACGCCTATACAATCGGCAAAGACTCGTATCTTTTAAACGGGCTTGATATGAGCATCACGAACGCCAACACTTTGCATGTCGGAACAGGTGAGGTTCTGTTTCAAGGGCGCCACGTCCGCATCAAGGGCAACGGTGAGGACGTTGCTATCGCTAATGGAACGACTGGTTATAAACGTAATGACATTTTGTGCCTGAAATACCAGAAATTCCCGCAAAATAGCGACATCGAATCAATCTCACTTGAGCTTGTTAAGGGGACACCAACAACAGGCACACCAGCAGACCCAGCGATTACAACGGGCTCAATTTTGAACGGCGATACAGTGGTCTATTTGAAGCTTGCTCGAATTGTTGTAAACGGATTGACCCCAGAAGCGCCCGTTAAGCTTTTAGGCACGGTTAAAACCCTTGCGGAGACTAACACGAGTCTTGCAGCCACCGCTCAAACCGTAGCCCAAATCGGGGCTTCTGTAGACTCAATGAAGAATCGCACTGTACTGTCAGGTGTTGAATCTTTTAGTGGTTCAGGTTGGCACACCGTTAAAACTGGTGATGAACTAGCTGCGTATTTCGGATGTAAAGTGTCGGATGTTCTTAACCACGTTATACCCATCGCCTATAACGCTGATACTTCTCTCTCCACCTTGCCTATAGATGCTCATATAAGCTCAGATAGCTCGTTTAAAGTGGATGGAAACTCAGGCGGTTCTCACCGTGTCAGGTACTTTTTAGCCTATGTTTAGCATTCTGTAGCCTGGAGTTCGTCGGGTGAGTGGACAGTCAAAAAATACAGCAATGGGTGGGTAGAACTTTTTCTTATAAAGACGTTCGCAACAGAAATTAACCAGAACTTCGGGCAGTTTAATCAGTCATTAGGTGAGTTATCTAGCAGGGACTATCCGTTTGCGTTCACCAGCGACCCAATAGTTATTGGAAGTGTGTATCCAGAAGGTTCTAACGGTCATACGGTTATTGCAGCTCTTGCTGGAGGTGGCTCTAAGACAAAGTCACCAATTCTGACCGCAAATAGACCAGCTGGCTCCGCTATTGACGCTAAGCTGAGCTACAACTGGTGCTTGCATGTTGTAGGTAAGTGGAAATAAGGGAGCTGTTATAGCTCCCTTTATTTTCTTCTTTTGGTAAATGCCGTCGTTACTTTTTCGTTTCTATTGTTTCATGCGTGTTAAAAGCCCAGACGTTTTGAGCCGATTTCGCACGTAAACGGTATCTGGGCTTTTCCGAAAAGTCATATTTTGGTCACATTTTTTTAAACCGCTGTTCAAGCTGCTAACATAGTTTTCATGTTCCTATTCAATATCTAAAAAACCTGCCGAAGCAACTCATGCGCGGCGGGAAACGAACCTGCAATCAAAAACAGAAAAGGGGTATTTATGACGAGAGTTTTAATCGTCGAAGACGATAACGTCCACGCGGAACATATCGAGCACGCATTACGGGACATGGGAATCGACTACTTACACGCACAAAGCGCCGAAGAAGCTATTTCATTAAGCGAACAATACAGGATACGGCTCTATCTAATCGACATCGAATTACCGGGCATTAGCGGTTTCACCTTCGCGCGAACAATCAGAGGGAGCACGAACGCGCCCGTTATCTTTATGGGAGACATTGACGACGAAGCGCAGAAGGTATGTGGTTTCGGCTTAGGCGCGGATGACTACCTCGTTAAGCCCTTTGGAATGTTAGAGCTATCGTGTCGAATCCGCGCCGTGTTGCGCCGCTGTGAAGCCCAAAAATGCGTCGACTACAGAAACATCAAGATGAACCTCACAGATCACTCAGTTTTGATAAATGGCGAAAAAATCAAACTGACGCCTACCGAGTTTAGCCTTTTATTCGAGCTAGTAATGGCAGGCGGGGAAGTTGTGAGCAAAAAAGCACTAATCCGCAACGTATGGGGCGCTGAATCATCAGCGAGCGACCATACTCTAAAGGAATCTATACGGCGATTACGGAAAAAGATAGGGAAAGATACAATAGATAGCGTTTACGGTGAAGGTTTTATTTTTGTGCCCGAATAATGACTGGTTTTGTGACCATTTGGGCGCGTAAAAATGCAAACATACATATAACCAATGGCTGCTCTTTGGGGCAGCCTTTTCTTTTAGGAGGATAGATGTTTAATCCTTATATGCCAACTTTTCCCATGCCGCAGATTCAGCAGTACCAACAGCAAGGCTTACAGTTTGTAAACGGCTTTGAGTCCGCACAAATGTACCCGCTACAGCCCAACGAAAAACAAGTTCTCATGGATAGAAATCTTGCGCGCTTCTATCTTGTTGAAGCAGATGCAAGCGGTCAAAAAACCGTCAAACCGTATGACTTTGCACCAGCGCAAGAAAACCAAACAACCTATGCAACACTAGCGCAATTTGAGGAGTTGAAAAACAACTATGAATCCCTTGCTAAACAGCTTGAACAGCTCAACCAAACAGCCAGATTTAATGCAATTCCTACGCTCGACGAACCCACAGCAAGCACAACAGCAAGTGCAACAAATGTTGAACAACGGGCAAATCACGCAAGACCAAATATCCCAAGCATTTAATCAAGCTAAACAGATAGCACAAATGTTCGGAATTAAATAAGAAGCCTAACTCGCGAGAGGTGATAGAAATGAACAACTATACGACGAAAGGAGTCCACTATGGATACCCCTAGCCTTGCCGATATTGCTGCAGTGACAAAGGATAATGACTTTGGAGGTGGTAGCTGGATTTGGGTTATTGTTTTGTTCCTGTTCATGTTTGGCTGGAACCGCAACGGAAACACCGAACAGCCTGTTACGGAATCAAGCCTTTGCAGCGCAATGAACTTTAATAACCTTGAAAATGCAGTGGGACGTTTATCTGATAACGAAAACCTTCACATGATGCAGCTTTCACAGGGTCTTGCAACTGTTGGATACGAGAACCTTAGAAACTTTGCCGATACCCAACAGACTATCCAAAACGGAGACTATGCAATTAGCAACCAGCTATCTGATTGTTGCTGCAAAACACAACGCGCAATTGACAGCGTAAACTTCAACGCCGCTCAGAACACCGCAGCTATCAACGAAAACACTACCGCACAGGTGCAGAAGGTTTTGGACGCTCTTTGTCAGGGCAAAATTGAGGCTCTACAGGGACAGGTTCAGCAGCTTCAAATGCAATCTGCGCTTGCTGGTGTCGTTCGTTACCCACAGGCAACGGTTTATACCGCAGGAGCTATGCCTTACTGCGCAGGCGGCTATTATGGCGGCACTACCTTTGCCGCTTAGGGGGTAGCTTATGAGTTGTAAGATGGCTCGATTTATCTACGATAGCGACACGCCCCTAGCCGTTGCCGCAGGGTCTCCGATTATGTTCGCAAAGACCACGAGCACAACAAGCGCGATTCAGTATAACGGCGCGGGCGGCGTTCTCATCAAAGCACCTGGCACGTATAGGGTCGTTTCGAGCTTAACGCTCAGCGCAACAGCAGCAGGAGCGGTTAACGTATCAATGAGTGCGAACGGAAACCCCGCTACAGGGGCACGTGCTGGCGCTACACTGGCGGCAGCGGGTGACTTGGATACTTTATCCATTGTTGACCTAATCACCGTTAAAACGGGCGTCTCAGGCTCTTACGCAACGCTTACGTTTGCGCCTGATGCGGCGGTGGGAATCCGCACCGCTAACGTGCTGGTCGAAAAGGTGGGGTAATGCGATTGATTGCTCGATTATCTGAACAGATTACCGACGAGGTAGAGGGCGCTTTGAACTACGCAAAAGACGCTCTTACATATAGGCAGACCCACCCTGCATTGGCTAACATTTATCACAAGCTAAGCCAACAGGAGTTCGAACACATGCAGCAGCTCCATCAGCAGGTGCAGCAGCTCGTTGTAGAAGCTGAGAATAGCGGCGTAGATTACCCTCAATCCATGCGTGATAAGTGGGATAAACAGCACCGCAAGATTATCTCCAAAATGGCTGACGCTAACGTTTTTATCGGAATGTGGAAATAGCCCCAACAAAAAAAGACCGTCCGTAACTGGGCGGTCTTTTTCTATCAAAATGAATGTGGCTTGTCAGACGTGGACAAGTTTCGCTCTAAACCCATCTATAGGTTTATCTTCGTCTCCTGCAAAATCCTCAGAATCGCCTTCCGTATCGGTTAAGTCGTGCATCTTGCCCAACCAATCGCCGCCGAGAATGTGAGCCTGATATTCAATCGCGAGCCAACCGTTATAAGCGGGGTTTTCGGTTTCGTAATAGCACCTGATAGCAACGATAGGTGTTCCATCACCAGCGCAACCGTTATCTAAATCGTCGATATTGTATCCGCGAACAGGGGCAAGCCATCCATTAGAGGTTTTAACCTGATACCAGCCTGACATTTTGATTGCGATATACTCTATCGGTTCGCCAAGGACACCTGCATAATCGTCCCCGCATCCGTCCGAGCAGCTAAAATCTTTCATTTCGTCAAGCCAGCTCCCATTGACGCGAACTCGGTACGTCAATTCTGGCGTTGACGTTGGCGCTATAGTGCTTGTTGTCCCGTTTCCCTGAACGTCTCCTACATAATGCAAGATTCCGTCCCAAGGATAATCGTAGTAACCGTGGATGCTCGATTCGTTCCCCGTCTGATCACCAACTACGCCGTATATTGTCCCGTTTTCACTGATTGAAAACTCTGCGAGCATGTCAGGCTCGCTACTAACGCACATTGCCGTATGTTCTCGTTCGTCAAGGTAAATGTCACCTCTTTGAGCAATGAAACTCATAGGCTGCCATTCAAAAAGCCCTGATTGCGTAAAGACAGAACGCATGTTGCCTGTGTAGGTTGCAGCGTCAAACACGCCCTCATAATCCGTACCGACAACCGCTGCGCGGTAAGCGGAGATTATCGAGCTAGAACAATCTCGGTCACCTTGAGCGATAGTGTATTTTTTGCCGTCTATATCTAATGCTTCATACTCACCATCGCCCCAGCGGTTGCCTTGCGTATATCCATGCCAATCGTGGGTGCAAAGGTGCTCCATGATCTGTGCTGCTATCTCATTGATTGCTGCCATTTATTACCTCATATCTTCGGGTACATAACACTCATGAGCTTCTGCTGGCGGGTCAGTTACCTCAAGCACAGGGGCAGGATCATCAGCTATAGGCTGCGGGTTAAGCGCCGAGATAACGCAAGTAATTGCGAATCCTGCAAGAAACGCCGCAACGATAGCCGCCGTCCAAAGAGCCGCTTTAATCTTCATCGCCCGCATCACCGTCGCTAAAGCCTGGTGTTGATGGGTCAACTACAATGCCGAGAATCGACAAGACGACAAATGCCGCGTTGATAATGGCTGTTAGCTGTGCGCTAAGACCCGCAAAATCCCACTGATACCCAAATGGTGCGGCGCATACCTGCACAAGGACGATGACCGCAGGGATAAGCGCGAGCCAAAACGCCTTATTCTTTACTCGTGATTTCCAGTTCATCATTTCAATCTCCTAACTAGTCGGTAGTGACATGATTTCCTTATAGAGCCGTGTTCCCGTACCGTTGCCGCCGAGCGCGTGATAAGCCTCGTATATGCGTGTTGATTGCTCTTTAATCTCAATCGGGCAAGGCTCAGCTTTAACGACATATCGGTGGTGCAGGTTAACGAGCTGCTGGCGAAGGAGCGTGCGCATCCCGTCTCGCATTGCTTTATCGCTACTCCGAAGTTGTTTTGCCTGCGTTGCAAGTGCGCCGAACAAAGCCGCGCAAAGGGGGGCTAAAACTAAATTGATAATCGCGCTAAACTCCATCCGCGCTAAACCTTTCAAGTAGGTGTTATTACGGGTAAAAGTGTGCGCTATGAGTCACGCCGCGCCCTTATAGGCGGGTGTTGTGCCCGAATTGTGACTATTTCGCTAATCTAAGCGCACCAAAACAAAGGAGGAAAAAATGCCAACAGTTGCAGAACTTAAAGCCGAACTGGAAGCTAAGGACATTGATTACCCAGCCGACGCAAAGAAATCTGAGCTTGAAGAGCTTCTTAAAGCAGAGGAGAAGCAAGAGGAAGAGCCAGAAGAGCCAAAGAAGAAGCCCGCAACGCTTATGACCGTTAATGTGCCATTGCTCAATGTTCGAATCACGCCAGATGACGAATTTAAGCCCGAAACCGTGGCGAATGTTCTCAAAGAAGGCGAAGAAGTCCTTGTTGAACAGATTATTGACGAGTGGGCTTACATCGCTGGTGGGACGTTCTGTAGGGCGGAATTTTTGCGATAAATAAGGCACTTGTGCAAAAAAAGAGACGAATATTTGCACATCTCGCGCAAAACAAAAAAGGTCAGAGGCTTAAAAATGGCTTCTGACCTTGTGTTTTAAGTGGTGCGCCGTGAGGGAATCGAACCCGCGACCTTGGGATTAAAAGGGTGGCT
>ERZ1026854.233-NODE-233-length-40898-cov-21.448792_pt1 | contig 40898 bp, 31 predicted proteins | sample MGYA00380157_ERZ1026854 | MGnify/ENA primary metagenome ERZ1026854 (study PRJEB33269, sample SAMEA4719793) | human gut metagenome | biome: human-associated habitat; feature: organic feature; material: feces | place: Cameroon | collected 2013-10 ... | reverse complement strand
TCTTTCAGTTAGAGCTTCGAGGACGAAAGTCTTCGGAGCTCTTTTCGTTTATATACACTTCACCCCTTTTTTACCCTTTTACCCTTTTACACCTTATTATATATATACCTTATTATATATATAGTCTTTAGACTCTTGATTTTCCCCCTTTTCCCCTCTATTATTCTTTTCTTTTTCCTTAACTCCTTAGTAATCTGTACATTCTTTTATTAAGAATTACAAATTAAGTGTAGAAAGTTTTATAGATTCAAAAAAAATGCGTAACTTTGCAGCCCGAAGTGGAGTTATGGATAGATTAAAACCTTATAAAATAGAATTGCTCGGCTTGAAGGAAGGAGCTAATGCTTTTAGCTTCAAGCTTACTGATGAATATTTCGAAGCCATCGATGCTGACATAGTGAAGCGTGGAGACTTGGATGTTGATTTGCAGATAGAGCGTAAGTCTTCTCTCTTTGAGTTGAACTTTAATATAAAAGGTGAGGTAGTTATACCTTGTGATATCTGTCTTGACGACATGAATCAGCCTATAGATACTACAAACAGGCTGATTGCTAAATTTGGACAAGAATACTCTGAAGACGATGACCTCGTGACAGTTGATGAGAATGAAGGTATTCTCGATGTCTCGTGGTTCATATATGAATTTATTGTTCTGAACATCCCAATCAAGCACGTTCATGCACCTGGTAAATGCAATCGTGACATGATGAAGGTTCTCGAAGAACATTCCGCCACCCGAAGTGGCGTTGAGGAAGAACAGAAGATAGATCCTCGTTGGAGTGAATTATTAAAATTAAAAGAATAAATATTTAAAACTTTTTATCATTATGGCACATCCTAAAAGAAGACAATCGAAGACACGTACCCTTAAGAGAAGAACTCATGACAAGGCAGTAGCTCCTACATTGGCAGTTTGCCCTAACTGTGGTGCTTACTATGTTTACCACACAGTATGTCCTACATGTGGTTACTATCGTGGTAAGGTGGCTATCGTAAAGGAAACAGCTGAATAATGGAGAAAATCAACGCAATAATCACAGGTGTCGGCGGATACGTGCCTGACTATATCCTCAACAACGAGGAGTTGTCGCGCATGGTTGATACCAGTGATGAGTGGATTACTGCTCGTGTAGGTATCAAGGAGCGTCGTATCCTCACTGAGGAGGGACTTGGTACAAGCTATCTTGCTCGTAAAGCAGCGAAGCAGCTTATCCAGAAGACAGGCGTTGATCCTGATACAATAGATGCTCTTATTGTTACCACTACCACTCCTGACTATAAATTCCCTTCTACAGCTTCTATAGTTCTTGGTAAACTTGGACTTAAGAATGCTTTCGCTTTTGATTTCTCTGCAGCTTGTTGCGGATTCCTTTATTCGCTCGATGTTGCTGCTTCGATGATTCAGAGCGGTAGATATAAGAAGATTATAGTTATTGGTGCAGACAAGATGTCGTCGTTGGTTGACTATACCGATCGTCAGACATGTGTGCTTTTTGGTGATGGTGCAGGAGCAGTGCTTGTAGAAGCAACCACCGAAGAAGGTGTCGGTGTACAGAACTCATTCTTCCGTACCGATGGCAAGGGACTTCCATTCCTTCATATGAAGGCAGGTGGTTCTGTTTGTCCTCCTTCTCGTTTCACGGTTGACCATCGTCTACACTACCTCTATCAAGAGGGTAGAACAGTATTCCGCTATGCCGTTACTAATATGAGTGACGATGTATTGGAAATATTGAAGAAGAATAATCTCACAGCAGATGACGTACAGTGGGTAGTACCACATGAGGCAAACCTTCGAATTATCGAGGCTGTTACCAAGCGTGCTGGTATTCCATTGGATAAGGTTGTTGTAAACATTGAGCGTTATGGTAACACCAGTGCAGCAACAATTCCTCTTGCTTTGTGGGATGTTGAGTCTAAGCTCAAGAAGGGCGACAACATTATCTTCACCGCTTTCGGTGCTGGTTTCGTTCATGGCGCTTCTTTCTATAAGTGGGCTTACGATGGTGATTCTTTAACAAAGAAATAATTTTTCATAATACAAGAAAACGCATACTTATCTTGTTACGGCTTGATAAGGATGCGTTTTTTGTCTTAATCCTTTTTATTGAATACAATGCACAAGGCTGGTTTTGTGAATATCGTCGGCAACCCTAATGTTGGTAAGTCGACATTGATGAATCAATTGGTTGGTGAGCGTATTTCTATCGCTACCTTCAAGGCGCAGACAACACGTCATCGTATCATGGGAATCGTAAATACCGATGATATGCAGATAGTGTTTTCAGATACTCCTGGAGTATTGAAGCCTAACTACAAGATGCAGGAGATGATGTTGGCTTTCTCGGAGTCGGCATTGGCTGATGCTGACGTCTTGTTGTATGTCACTGACGTGGTGGAGAATCCAGAAAAGAATATGGAATTCTTGGAGAAGGTGCAGAAGATGAATATACCAGTATTGCTTCTCATCAATAAGATAGACCAAAGCAACCAGAAAGATCTTGGAAACATTGTGATGAAATGGCATTCGCTGCTGCCAAACGCAGAGATTCTTCCTATCTCGGCAAAGAATAAGTTTGGAGTAGACATGCTGTTGAAGCGTATAAAGGAGTTGCTCCCTGAGTCGCCAGCTTATTTCGATAAAGACCAGCTTACTGATAAGCCTGCTCGCTTCTTTGTGAGTGAGATTATCCGCGAAAAGATTCTCCTTTATTATGATAAGGAAATTCCTTACTCGGTAGAGGTGAAGGTGGAGAGCTTTAAGGAAGGAGAAAAGAGCATTAATATCAGAGCGATAATATTCGTAGAGCGCGACTCGCAGAAGGGAATCATCATCGGACATCAGGGCGTAGCACTGAAGAAGGTGGGCTCTGAGAGCAGAAAGGCTCTTGAGAAATTCTTTGGAAAGAAGGTTTTCTTGGAGACTTTCGTGAAAGTAGACAAAGACTGGAGAAGCTCGGAGAAAGAACTTGATAGCTTTGGATATAACCCACAGTAGGAGAAAGAAGGGGGCGGGCGCAAATATGCGCCCGAAATGAAGAAATCCTTACTTTGAAAGAAAGAAGGATAAAAGGAAGGAGCCAAAAGGAGGAGAAAGGAAGGAGCCGAAGGGAGGCTAAAAGGAAGGAACAGAAAGGAGGATAAAAGGAAGGAGCCGAAGGGAGGAGAAAGGAATGAAAGGAAGGAAAATGAGAGGAGGAAAAGAAAAATGGTCCTGAATGTAATGAGGACCCACTCTCTGCAAAGTGCAGAGGGCCGAAGAATGTATAACTTCAGAAATTAAACAGACTCGAAAATGGGAAATTTAGTAGCAATCGTTGGACGCCCTAATGTTGGTAAGTCCACTCTATTCAATCGTCTTACTCAATCACGCCGCGCTATCGTTAGCGATACTGCCGGCACCACTCGCGACCGTCAGTATGGCAAATGCTCATGGAACGGTAGAGAGTTTTCTGTTGTAGATACCGGTGGTTGGGTAGTAAACTCAGATGACATCTTTGAGGATGCTATTCGTCAGCAGGTGCTTGTTGCCACTGAAGAAGCAGACTTGGTGTTGTTTGTTGTTGATAATGAGACAGGTGTTACTGACTGGGACGAGGATGTGGCGTTGATTTTGCGTCGCACAAAGTTGCCGGTGATATTGGTTGCCAACAAGGTTGACAATTCAGGTCGAGCATACGAGGCTGCCGAATTCTATAAGTTAGGATTGGGCGACCCGCAATGTATAAGTGCTGCCACAGGTGGCGGTACTGGTGACTTGCTTGATTTGCTTGTATCTAAGATGCCTGAAGATAAGGGCGACGAGACAGAGGAAGATATCCCTCGTTTTGCCGTTGTTGGTCGTCCTAATGCAGGAAAGTCAAGTATCATCAATGCCTTTATCGGTGAGGAACGCAATATCGTTACCGAGATTGCCGGTACCACTCGCGACTCTATCTATACCCGCTATGACAAGTTCGGTTTCGACTTCTATCTTGTCGACACTGCAGGTATCCGTCGTAAGAACAAGGTAACAGAAGACTTGGAATTCTATAGCGTGATGCGTTCTATCCGTGCTATCGAGAATAGCGATGTTTGTATTTTGATGTTGGATGCCACCCGTGGAATCGAGGCACAGGATATGAATATCTTCCAGTTGATACAGAAGAACAACAAGTCGTTGGTGGTTGTTGTAAACAAGTGGGACTTGGTGGAAGACAAGACACAGAAGGTTATCGACACCTTTGAGAATGCTATCCGTGCCCGCATGTCACCATTCGTTGACTTCCCAATTATCTTTGCTTCTGCATTGACAAAGCAGCGTATCTTCAAGGTCTTGGAGATGGCTAAGCAGGTGTATATCAACCGTAAGGCTAAGATTGGTACAGCCAAGTTGAACGAGGTGATGTTGCCACTTATCGAGGCTTATCCACCACCATCAATCAAGGGTAAGTACATCAAGATTAAGTATATCTCGCAGTTGCCAAACACACAGATTCCATCATTTGTGTTCTATGCAAATCTGCCACAGTATGTGAAGGAGCCATACAAGCGCTTCCTTGAGAATAAGATTCGTGAGAACTGGTCGTTGCACGGCTGTCCTATCAACATCTTCATCCGACAGAAGTAATTCTAAGTGAAGAGTGAAGAACGAAGAGTGAAGAATCTAAGTGAAGAGTGAAGAATTTATAAGATAGAGATATGAAGAAACTTTTGTTTTTCATGATATTGATGATAGGTGTGGGCGTTACTTCCTGTAAGAAGGAAGATGTAGACCCTGCTGCTGTTGCTGGCAATGTGGCAAAGCAATATTATCAATATCTCCTTGATGGCAAATACGAGGAATTTGTAGATGGACATTATCAGCCAGACAGTATTCCTGGTGTTTATCGCGAACAGCTGATAACCAACGCTAAGATGTTTGTTGGCCGTCAGAAGGAAGTACATCAAGGAATGGTGAAAGTGGACGTTGCAAAGGCAAGTGCCGACACTGCTAAGCATGTGGCAAATGTGTTCTTGAATATCGCCTATGGCGATAGCACAACAGAAGAAGTTGTTGTGCCAATGGTGTTGGTAGACGGCAATTGGATGATGAAATAATCTCTATTTATATTATACTATAAAAGCGGTTGCGAATTTGGAATATGTTTCCATTATCGCAACCGCTTTTCTTTGTGTATATATCGTGAGAACTGTTATCCTTGACGAAGCTTTTGTTCTTTCTCCATTTCTACCGCCTTCACCTTCTTGAATAGTTCGGAAGCAAAGACCAGGTCGTTGAGTTTCTCGTTAGTGGCAGATATCACGTCATCCTTAGTGCCATGCCATTCGTTGTGCCCCTGGCTAATGAAAAGGATATTTTCGCCAATACCGATAACGGAGTTCATGTCGTGAGTGTTGATGATGGTGGTGATATCAAACTCCTTGGTGATACCGCTAAGCAATTCATCAATTACGAGCGATGTCTTAGGGTCGAGACCAGAGTTAGGCTCATCGCAGAATAAGTATTTAGGATTCAGCACGATAGCTCTTGCTATAGCAACACGCTTCTGCATACCGCCAGAAATCTCGCCAGGATATTTCTTTTCAGCCCCCATAAGGTTTACACGGTCAATACATTCCTGTGCACGCTTTAGTTTTTCGCGATAGTTCATGTTAGAGAACATGTCGAGCGGGAACATAACGTTTTCCAATACCGAGAGCGAGTCGAAGAGAGCAGCACTTTGGAATATCATCCCCATCTCTCTGCGCATAGCCACCTTCTCTTGCTTTGTCATCTTCACGAAGTCGCGACCATCGTATAGCACCTCGCCAGATGTAGGATCAAGCAAGCCAACGAGATTCTTCATCAGCACAGTCTTACCAGAACCACTCTGACCAATGATAAGGTTGGTTTTGCCATCCTCGAATTTGAAATTTATGTCCTTCAAGACCTCTTTGTCTCCGAACGACTTATATAGATGTCTGACTTCTATCATGACAATATCTGAGTTAGGAATACATCTGAAAACAATATCAACACACTTGAGCATACCACAGCGTCAGTAGACGCCTTGCCCACCTCTACCGAGCCACCCTCTACGCTATAGCCAAAGAACGACGATACGCTTGAGATGATGAATGCGAATACCATACTCTTGATGATACTCATATACATAAACCACGGATTAAACGAATGTTGCAATCCGAGTGTTAAGTCTTCAGGAGTAAGGATATGGCCGATATAAGCAGTGCCATACGCACCAAGAATACCTGTAGCAGAAGAGAAAATTACGAGGAAAGGCATGATGGTCATCAGTCCAAGAATCTTTGGCATAATGAGATAGCTTGCTGAGTTTACACCCATAATCTCCAATGCGTCAATCTGTTGAGTGACGCGCATCGTTCCCAGTTCCGAAGCAATATTCGATCCCACCTTACCGGCAAGAATCAAACACATGATAGAACTTGAAAACTCCAAGAGCATGATTTCGCGAGTGGTATATCCCGATACCCATCGTGGCATCCAAGGACTCTGGATGTTGAGCTTCATCTGAATACAGATTACCGCACCTATAAAGAAAGAGATGATGAGCACGATGAGAATAGAGTCTACTCCGAGTTGCGACATCTCTTTGATATATCCTTTCATAAACATGCGCATACGTTCGGGAACCGAAAAGGTTCTCTTCATGAGCATGAGATATTTGCCTAATGTGACAAGTGAATTATATATAAACATGGTGTAAATGTTGTTATTCGACTGCAAAAGTAACCAAAATCCATTAAAAAACTGCAATATATTTAATAGTTTTAGCTTTTATCTGTGTTATTAGGGACATTTTTGCTAATTTTGTTGCCAAAATAGATAAACAAACAAAAGATATGGACGAAAATACCAACATCACATCGGGTGAAACACAGACAACGATGACGCTTAGAGCCGAAGGACTTGTGAAGCGTTACGGCAAGCGTACCGTTGCAAATCAGGTGAGTTTCGATGTGAAGCAAGGAGAGATTGTAGGACTACTTGGACCTAATGGAGCCGGCAAAACCACATCCTTCTATATGACCACTGGACTCGTTGTGCCCAACGAGGGACATGTATTCATCAATGATAAAGAGATAACCGACTATCCTGTATATAAGCGTGCTCGTGCTGGTATTGGATATTTGCCACAGGAGGCAAGTGTGTTCCGCAAGATGAGCGTAGAAGATAACATCATGTCGGTGCTTGAGATGACGAAACTCAACAAAGAGCAACGCCTGGAACGTTTGGAAAGTCTGCTCAACGAGTTCCGCTTGCAGAAAGTGCGTAAGAACAAAGGAGATCAGCTTTCCGGAGGTGAGCGTCGACGTACAGAGATTGCGCGATGCCTTGCCATTGACCCAAAGTTCATCATGCTTGATGAACCTTTTGCAGGTGTAGACCCTATTGCTGTAGAGGATATTCAGCATATCGTGTGGCGACTGAAATATCGTAATATCGGTATCCTTATCACCGACCATAATGTGCAGGAAACCCTCACCATCACCGACCGCGCCTACCTCTTGTTTGAAGGAAAGATATTATTCCAAGGCAATCCAGAGCAGTTGGCTGAAAATCAGATAGTACGCGAAAAATATCTTGGTACCTCGTTTGTGCTACGTAAAAAGGACTTCCAGCTCATTGACGAGCAGCGTAGAGCACGAGAAGAATAAGTCTGTAGGAAGAGTGGAATTATAAAAAAATCAAATTTTTCCTATATATATTAGGTGGTGTCAACAATATTGAGTAATTTTGCAACTCATTTGAATACAGATTATAACAATAATAAACAATAAATAAAGAAATCAGAAATGAACATTTCATTTGAAAACCCTGACAAGATCAATGGCAAGTTGACATTGACTATCGAAGAGGGCGACTACAAAGAGAAGGTAGAGAAGACTCTTAAAGATTATCGCAAGAAGGCTAACATTCCAGGTTTCCGTCCAGGACAGGCTCCTATGGGCTTGATTAAGCGCCAGTTTGGTGCTTCTGTAAAGGTTGACGCTATCAACCACGTGTTGGGCGAGCAGCTTCAGAAGTATATCGTAGACAACAAGATTAACATGCTTGGCGAGCCTTTGGCAAGCGAGACACAGGAGCCTGTAGACCTTGACAAGGAAGCTCCATATACATTCTGCTTCGATATCGCAGTAGCTCCAGAGTTCAATGCTGAGCTTACAGCTGACGATACTCTCGATCACTACACAATCGCTGTAGACGATGCACTCATCGACCGTCAGGTAGATATGTTTGCTTCACGTTCTGGCTCATACGTTAAGGCTGAGGAATATCAGGACAACGATATGTTGAAGGGTGACCTTCGTGAGCTCGACGAGAATGGCAACACCTTGGAAGGTGGTATCACCGTAGAGGGTGCTGTGCTTATGCCAAGCTACATCAAGGTTGACGATCAGAAGAAGCTCTTCGACGGTTGCAAGCTTGGTGACGTTATCACATTCAGCCCACGCGCTGCTTATCCAACAAGCGATGTAGAGGTTGCTTCACTTCTTAAGATCGAGAAGGAGCATGTAGGTGAGCACACTGGCAACTTCAGCTTCCAGATTACAGAAATTAACCGCTATCAGAAGGCTGCTGTTGATCAGGCTCTCTTCGATTCAATCTTCGGCGAAGGTGAAGTTAAGAGCGAGGAAGAGTTCCGCAACAAGATTGCTGATGGTTTGAAGGGTCAGTTGGAAGTAGACGCTAACTACAAGTTTATCCTCGACGTACGTTCATACGTAGAGAACAAGGTTGGCGAACTCACATTCCCAGATGCTCTCTTGAAGCGCATCATGCTCAACAACAACAAGGATAAGGGCGAGGAATTCGTAGAGAAGAACTACGCTGCTAGCATCAAGGAGTTGGCATGGAGTCTCATGAAGAATCAGCTCGTTGAGAAGGCTGGTATTAAGATTGATGACAAGGACGTTCTCGAGGCTGCTAAGGAAACAGCACGCATCCAGTTCGCTCAGTATGGTATGAACAACGTACCTGATGAGTATGTTGAGAACTATGCTAAGGAAATCCTTAAGAAGCAGGAAAATGTACAGGGTTGCGTAGATCGCGCTATCGATATCAAGCTCGTAGACGCTTTGAAGAAGGTAGTTAAGTTGAACGAGAAGACTATCTCTCTCGACGAGTTCAACACTATGATGAACCCAAATGCTGCTAAATAATAAGTCATTATAGACTTATAACATTTTTTTAGAAAAAAAACTTCTTTAATAAAGAGGTTATCGACTATTTTTTCGTAACTTTGTAATACGAACAATATAAAGAGTCGGTAGCCTCTTTATATATTTATACGGTTTCTGCAAGTTGCCGTATGTAAATGCAATACAAACGTGGGTGGAATCCACCTCTTTACACCTTATTATATATTATATATATCAGACATGAATAACGATTTTAGAAAATTCGCCACCAAGCATCTTGGTATCAATGGTATGGCACTTGACGATGTAATCAGTTGCCAGAACCAGTACCTCAATCCATATATTCTTGAGGAGCGTCAGTTGAACGTTACACAGATGGATGTGTTCTCTCGTTTGATGATGGATAGAATTATATTCCTCGGTACAGAAATCAACGACTATACTGCTAATACTCTTCAAGCACAGTTGCTATATCTTGACTCTGTAGATAGCGGTAAGGATATTTCCATTTATATCAATAGCCCTGGCGGTAGCGTTACTGCAGGTTTGGGAATCTATGACACCATGCAGTTTATATCAAGTGATGTTGCTACTATCTGTACAGGTATGGCTGCTTCTATGGGAGCAGTATTGCTCGTGGCAGGAGCTGAAGGTAAGCGCTCGGCACTTACACATAGCCGCGTGATGATTCATCAGCCTTTAGGTGGTGTACAGGGACAGGCTTCTGATATCGAGATTGAGGCTAAAGAGATACAGAAATTCAAGAAAGAACTCTATAATATCATTTCTGAACATTCACATACACCATTCGAGAAGGTATGGCAGGACTCTGACCGTAACTATTGGATGACAGCCGACGAGGCAAAGGAATATGGAATGATAGACAATGTATTAAAACGTAAGATATAAAGATGCCACCAAAAACTAAATGCTCCTTTTGTGGACGCACAGATAAGGACGTTAAGATACTTATAACAGGTCTTAATGGTTATATCTGTGAGAACTGTGCACGACAGGCTTATGATATCGCTGCAGCGCAAGGCTGTTATAAGAGTGCTGATGCGGAGGGCTCACCTTTTAAGATGAAGAAGGTGCCAAAGCCTCGTGAGATAAAGGCTTATCTCGATGAATATATCATCGGACAAGATGAGGCAAAGCGCCATTTGGCAGTTTCTGTCTACAACCACTATAAGCGTTTGCAGCAGCCTGTAGATGAGAATGGTGTTGAGATAGAAAAGAGCAATATCATCATGGTTGGCTCTACAGGTACAGGTAAGACCCTTTTGGCTCGTACCATTGCAAAACTCCTTGATGTGCCTTTCACCATTGTCGATGCTACTGTATTTACCGAAGCAGGCTATGTGGGCGAGGATGTAGAGAGCATCTTGAGCCGCTTGTTGCAGGTCTCTGACTATAACGTCGAAGCTGCTCAGCGTGGTATCGTCTTTATTGATGAAATTGATAAGATAGCACGTAAGAGCGATAACCCTTCTATCACTCGCGATGTAAGTGGTGAAGGTGTGCAGCAAGGTCTGCTGAAACTCTTGGAAGGTACTATGGTGAATGTGCCACCAAAGGGTGGACGTAAGCATCCAGACCAAGACTATATCCATGTAGATACCAAGAATATCCTCTTTATCTGTGGTGGTGCCTTCGACGGTATCGAGCGCAAGATAGCACAGCGACTCAATACCCACACCGTGGGTTATAACTCTGTGCAGAATGTTCGCAAGATAGATAAGGAAGACCTTATGCAGTATGTGTTGCCACAAGACTTGAAGTCGTTTGGTCTTATACCAGAGATTATTGGTCGTCTGCCTGTGCTTACATACTTGAAGCCTCTCGATCGTGAGGCTTTGCGCCGCATATTGATGGAACCAAAGAATTCTATCGTAAAGCAGTATGTAAAATTGTTCGAGATGGATGGTATCACCCTTACTTTCGATGATGCGGCTCTCGACTACATCGTTGATAAGGCTGTGGAATACAAACTCGGTGCACGCGGATTGCGTTCTATCGTAGAGTCAGTGATGATGGATGCTATGTTTGAGATTCCATCTAAGCGAACAAAGAAGTTTGAAGTAACTCTCGACTATGCTAAGCAACAACTTGATAAGTCGCACTTGCATCAAATAGAACAACAATAATATACTATAAAAGGGGAGTTGAGATGAGCAACAATCTCGCTTTTTGATTTCCGACTCCCCTTTACTTTAAATACCTCTATGACCTATGGCAATCAATTACAACTTGACTAAGCAACTAAAGCAATTCTTCGGCTTTGATAAGTTCAAAGGCGACCAAGAGGCTATAATCAGTAATCTGCTTGACGGCAACGACACCTTTGTGCTCATGCCTACAGGCGGTGGCAAGAGTCTCTGCTATCAGTTGCCATCATTGATAATGGAAGGCACGGCTATTGTTGTGTCGCCACTTATTGCGCTGATGAAAAACCAAGTTGATGTCATCAATGGTATGTCGGAGAAGGGAGGAGTGGCACATTATATCAACTCTTCGCTCAACAAAGCTGCCATAACACAGGTCATGAACGATATTCGCAGCGGACTCACTAAGTTGCTATATGTAGCTCCAGAGTCGCTCAATAAGGAGGAATATGTAGAATTCTTGAAGACTATCAAGATTTCTTTCTATGCCATTGATGAGGCACATTGTATATCGGAGTGGGGACACGATTTCCGTCCAGAGTATCGCAATATCCGTCCTACTATAAATAAGATTGGCAATGCTCCAGTCATTGCCCTTACGGCTACTGCTACCGACAAGGTGCGTACCGATATAAAGAAATGTCTTGGCATTTCTGATGCTAAGGAATTCAAAAGCTCGTTTAATCGTCCAAACCTTTATTATGAAGTACGCCAGAAGCGTACCGATGACGATACTAACAAGCAAATAATTATGTTCATTCGCCAAAATCCTGGCAAGAGCGGTATAATATACTGCTTGTCGAGAAAGAAGGTGGAAGAACTGGCAGAGATTTTGAAAGCCAACGAAATAAAGGCTGCACCTTATCATGCAGGACTTGATTCAGCCACTCGCTCGCAAACCCAAGACGACTTCTTGATGGAGCGTATTGATGTTATTGTTGCTACCATCGCCTTTGGTATGGGTATCGACAAACCAGATGTACGCTTCGTAATACATTACGATATTCCTAAGAGTTTGGAGGGATATTATCAAGAAACAGGTCGTGCTGGTCGTGATGGTGGCGAAGGACAATGTATTGTATTCTATTCGCCTAAGGACTTGCAGAAACTTGAGAAGTTTATGGAAGGCAAGCCTGTGGCAGAACAAGATATCGGCAGACAGCTGTTGCAAGAGACAGAGGCTTATGCCGAGAGCTCTGTCTGTCGCCGTAAACTGTTGCTCCATTATTTCGGCGAGGAATATAAACAAGACAACTGTCGCAACTGCGACAACTGCTTGCATCCAAAGCAGAAGATAGAAGCTAAGGATGCACTCGTTGTGGTGCTCGCAGCAATCAAGGCTGTGAAGGAAAACTTCATGCAAGACTATGTGATAGACTTCGTGAAGGGACGCGCTACCGACGATATAGTATCTCATCATCATGATGAACTTGAGGAGTTTGGAGCAGGCGAAGAGATGGATTCTAAACTTTGGAATCCTGTAATCCGTCAAGCTATGATAATGGGATATATCAAAAAGGATGTAGAAAACTACGGCTTGCTGAAGCTTACTGCTGCAGGCAAGAGATTCCTCAAGGCTCCTTCTTCTTTCATGATAGTAGAGGATAATGATTTCCGCTACGATTATGAAGCCGACGATAGCGATGGCTGTACAGCAGCCCTGGACCCACAGCTATATTCGCAACTAAAGAGCTTGCGCAAGAAGGTTGCTGCCAAGAATAATGTTCCAGGATATGTAGTCTTCCAAGACGTATCGCTTGAGCAGATGGCAACAATGTATCCTGTTACTATGGCAGAACTTCAGAATATTCAGGGAGTAGGAGCTGGTAAGGCAATGCGCTATGGCAAAGACTTCTTGAAGCTTATCAAGGAATATTGCGAAGAAAACGAGATAGAGCGTCCTGAGGAATTGCGTGTGCGCACCGTTGCTAAGAAGTCAATGCTCAAGGTAAAGATTATCCAAAGCATAGACCGCCAGGTTGCTCTCGACGATATCGCACAGGCACAAGGCTTGGAGTTTGGCGAATTGCTCGACGAAGTAGATGCTATAGTATATAGCGGCACGAAACTTAATATTGATTATTTCCTTGAAGATGTGATGGATGAAGACCATGTCGACGATATCTATGACTACTTTATGGAGAGCGAGACAGATAGTGTAGACGATGCCATAGAAGAACTTGGTGGCGACTACTCGGAAGATGAAATCCGACTTGTCCGCATTAAATTCTTATCAGAACAAGCAAATTAATGTTGAAATATACAACTTGTTATCGTGACTTGTCCTATCTTGGTATACCTATTATTATAGGCCAGATAGGAACAATAGTCATGTCTTTTACAGACACCTTAATGATAGGCCACCATTCTACACCAGAACTGGCGGCCGCTTCGTTTGTAAACAATATGTTCACATTGGTCATCATCTTGGCCTTGGGATTCTCGTATTCTATTACCCCTACTGTGGGTTCACACTATGGACGAGAGGAATATCAACGCATCGGACAGATACTTAAGAATGGTATCGCTGGCAATATGGTATTGGCATTTCTCCTTGTGGGAGTTATGGCATTGCTATATTGGAATCTTGGCAATCTTGGCCAGCCCGAAGAACTATTACCTTTGATGCGTCCGTATTTTCTTGTACAATTAGTCTCGTTACCATTTGTATGTTTTGCTAATGCCTTTAAACAGTTCTATGATGGCATTACCAATACTCGTACACCAATGTATATCCTTTTAATAGGAAATGTATTGAATATTATTGGTAACTGGATATTGATATATGGCAAACTTGGCTTGCCGGAAATGGGTCTTCTTGGCGCAGGACTCTCAACCCTTATTGCCCGTATCTTTGTGGCTTTTGCTTTTGTATGTGTATTCGTAATCTCTCGTCTTTATCAGCAATATCGCAAAGGTTGGCAGAGCAAAGGTGTGTCAATGGATGAAATCCGCAAACTTTCTACACTTGGCATTCCTATAGCATTGCAGATGGGACTGGAGACAGGAGCATTCTCGCTATCGAGTCTTCTTGTTGGATGGATAGGAACAACAGCTCTTGCAGCTCATCAGATTATGCTCACTATATCCCAACTTGGCTTTATGATATATTATGGCTTTGGTGCTGCCGTAGCTATAAAGGTGAGCCTATGCGTAGGACTCCGCAACTATGATGATGCAGGTCGCTATTCGCATGCAGGCTTTCATCTCGCTATGATGTGTGCTACTGCCGTTACCATACCTATTGTCATCTTCCGTGATTCCTTAGGTATACTCTTTACCGACAATGTCGAAGTGTGCCAGTTGGTATCTGCGTTGGTGTTGCCATTTGTGATATACCAAGTTGGCGACTGTCTGCAATGTGCCTATAGTAATGGTCTTCGTGGTTTGTCGGTAGTAAAACCACTTGTGCCTGTAGCTTTCTTTGCATATTTCGTGGTTTCATTACCTATTGGCTACCTTCTTGGCTTGCCGCTCGGTTTAGGTCTTGAAGGAGTATGGTTTGCTTTCCCCGCAGGATTGACTACTGCAGGCATCTGCTATCTCTATTTCTTTAGGCGCAACCAAAAGAGGATGGTCCTGCTTAGCGAATAATATAGATGATTTTGTGTGATATGTATTTATTTATAGATTCAATGTTGTGCAAAGTAAAAATAATCTAAAGAATTTGGAAGTGTTGCGTGAATTGCTTATTTTTGCAAATGAGTAATATATATATACACAACTATGGCACAATTCATAAATCCTTTTACCGACATAGGTTTCAAGCGAATCTTCGGTCAGGAGATATCAAAACCTCTGTTGCTCGACTTCCTCAACAACTTGTTGGCAGGCGAGGAGCATATCGTGAATCTCAGTTTCCTTGACAAGGAACAACCTGCTCTGTATGAGGACGACCGTTCGCTAATATATGATATCTATTGCGAAACAGATGAGGGTAAGAAGATTATTGTGGAGATGCAAAATAAGTCGCAACCTTATTTCAAGAACCGCAGTATCTACTATGTTTCTGAAGCTATAGCTCGCCAAGGCGAAAGAGGGTCGGGATGGAACTATGGCATAGATGCTGTGTATCTTGTTGCCTTCCTCAACTTCTGTCCTATGGACTTTAAACAGAAGTTCAGAACAGACGTAGTGTTGAAGGATAAGGAAACAAATGATGAGTTTTCTGACAAGATACGCATGACATATATGCAGCTACCTTTGTTTAATAAGGAAGCTGATGAGTGTGAGAATGAATTTGAACGTTGGATTTTTGTATTGAAGAATATGGAAACATTGACAAGACTACCTTGGGCTGCACAGAATGCAGTATTCAAGAAGCTGGAAGATATAGCCGATGTAGCTGCGCTTTCAAGACAAGAGCGCATGAAATACGACGAGGGACTGAGAAAGTATCGCGATACTATCTCTGTGCTTCAGGGTGCTCGCGAGGATGGATATGCTGAAGGTCAAGCAAAAGGTTATGCTGAAGGTCAGGCTAAAGGCTATGCAGCAGGACAAGAAGAAGGCTATGCGGCAGGACAAGAAGAAGGCTATGCGGCAGGACAAGAAGAAGGTCGTGCAGAAGGACGTAATGAAGGTATAGCAGAAGGTCTTGAACAAGGATTAGCTCAAGGATTAGCTCAAGGTAAACAGCAACAAGCCCTTGCTATTGCTCAGAAAATGAAAGCTATGGGTTTAAGTAATGATGATATTTTTAAGGTAACAGGAATATCATTAAATGAATTTTGATTTGTAGAATTTGTTTAAAGCCATGACGGCAACATAAACAATAGAAACAGCTTAATGTATAGTTTGTTTTGAAGTTTATGTTGTCGTCATTATATTTTTAGGAGATAACGATAAAAAGTTTGTTTTCTCGGTAGCGTTTCTTAATCTTTGTCGTATATATAAGTATGAACAACGAAACTTACATATCTTTGGCAAAAGAACTTCGCCACATTGCCGTGGCAGAAGCAAAACGGTATCTGCAAGATGCTGAGGATGTGGAAGATGTTGCTCAAGAGGTGATGTTGCGAATTTGGGAGCGACGTGAAGGCGTAATACCAGAAAAGAAGATGATGTATTCATATACTGCAACTTTGGTGAGGAATATCTGTCTTGATAAAGAAAAGAAGAAACGACGACATCCGATACTACGGTTGCTATGGTATGGAAAAAATAATGATGAAGAAAAAGAATGCAACACCACAACTTTTGATACTCCGCATAGGAGAATGGAACTGTCGGAAACGGCAAACCTCTATTTGCAGGCTCTTAACAAACTTCCATACACATGGCAACGAATATTGCTGATGAGAGGAGAAGAAGAGAAAAGCTACGCTGAGATTGCTGAAATTCTTGGAACCTCAGACTCTTCTGTTAGAGCCACGCTATGTAAAGCAAAAAAGAAAATAATGCAATATCTTAACCACGACTTATAATGATGAATCACAATTATATACAATATCTGTTGGATAAATATATGCAGAGCAAGACGACCCTTGAAGAGGAGCGCCTACTGAAGGATTATTTTCAGTCGCATCAGGATATTCCTAACGAATGGAAAGCATTCAGCATATTATTCAATGGCTTTGCAGGAAAGATGGGCTTAGATACAGGAAGTGGTCTTGGAGCTAAAAAGCGGTCTGTTATGCGAGTTGGATTTTGGATAGCAGCAGTTGCGGCTTCTGTGCTTATTGCTATTTTGGTTATGCCTCGTATAGATGATAAGCGCGCAAATAAAGATCAGACAGTAAATGTTGCTGATAATATAACGAAAGCTTCATCGGTGCCTGTTGTTAGCAATTCAGAATCATCTTCTGCTGGCGATGAAGTATATTCGGCATCAAAGAGTGAAAAGCATGTAGTGGCATATAGATATCATAAAAAAGAAAAGAAGGCTGTCATTGAAGATGAAATGATGAATGGAACAAATGACACACCAAAGACAGAACTTGGGCGAGAGCTTTCGGAAGATGAATTGATGGCACGATATATTGACGACAACTTCATCACGATAGAGGAGAAAATGCGAAGACAAGAGGCAGAGAACACCTTTTCTGCATGCTTAAACTCTGAAGAAATGGGAGAGGCAATGCCTTCTATAAGTTTGTAGCTGAAATAAAAGATAGTAGAAATAGAAATGTCGTAATGAACATGAATAAGATAATCAAAAGCATATCACTTCTTTTCGGCGTGTTTTCATTGATAAGTATGAAAGCACAGAATGACAGTAGGGTGGCGCAGATTCCAGAAATCGTTGACCTATATGAGCAGTTGGAAAGTATGTTTCCGTATAGCGACTATGTGAATCTTACACAGACGGAAGTCTCTTATTGGGTGAACAACAATGTGAAACAGACGGAAGACTTTGCTCAAGGTTTGAAGAAAATGCAATCTGCTATAAAGAAGATAAAGGCTATATATGGAGACGACAACATAGTGGTGGAGAGCACGAATAGTGATGATAGTTTGGTGTTTGCTTGTCGCCCGAATTATCATGATACTGTGCAAAGCAACTATATGGAGATAGTCTATAATCGAGAAAAAATACATTTCTATTATGGTTCTTCGCTAAACGATAAGTCGGCAAACTATCATGAAGCCAACGACAATATTGTTGCCGATATAGACAATATGTTGAAAACATTTATGATGAGGTCGGGAGTAACAAAAGATAGCATCGTCTTTGATGGACCATCATATAAATACCAACTCGTGACCTTTACTAATTTTCAGCAGATGATGCAGCATGCAGAAGGAGTGGTATATAATATCCCTAATGCCAAACACTCAGATTGGCTACAGTTCTTTAACAAGATGAAGAGCTATGCAATAAAGGCAAATGTGAGAGTGGCATGGAATGATGTATACCGAGAATATGAATCTGTGGAGATATGGGTAGATAGAGAAAATACTATTCCTGTGGTTTTCGCAGCAGCCATGAAAGGTGACACACTAAAGGTGTTGAGGCTGGAAGGAACAAAAGAATATAATATCATTCTACCGCGCGTATGGTCGGAAGAGTCGCCTGTATTCTCTCCGAAAAGAATAAAAGCATATACTAATCTAAACTAATAATATTATGAAACGAACATTATTAATAATATCAGCCTTAGCACTAATGTGCATAGGCGTTAGAGCGCAAAATTTGAAGGCTACTGTCAATGGTGCGCCAATTGAAATGATAGAGGTTGAAGGTGGTACCTTTATGATGGGCGACCATATGGAGCAGAGAGCAGATGCTTTGCCACTCCACGAGGTTACGCTCGATACCTATTATGTTGGTAGAACAGAGGTGACACAGCAACTATGGACAGCCGTGATGGGATATAATAATAGCTATTTCAAGGGCAAATATCGTCCGGTGGAGACTATAGACTATGATGAAGTGCAAGCTTTCATCATTAAGCTAAACAAACTTACGGGTATAAATTTCAGATTGCTTACAGAGGCAGAATGGGAATATGCTGCACGTGGAGGTAATAAGAGTAAGGGATATATATATAGTGGAAGCAACGACCTTGACGAGGTGGGCTGGACTGTATATAATAATGTGATAAATGCTACACATAATGTAGCCAATAAGGCACCAAACGAGCTTGGAATATATGATATGACAGGCAACGTATGGGAATGGTGTAGCGACTATAATGGAGCATATACCTCAGAACCACAAAAGAATCCTACAGGACCTACATGGCAGAGTTGGCATCAAGCCCGTGGCGGAGCATTTCATAATAATGCCGAGAGTAACGAAGTGTGCTATCGCGACAGACTGTATCCTTCGAAGAAAAGATATACTTTGGGCTTCAGGTTGGCTATGGATGCCACAAAAGACAATATAAAGAAGATGGTGAAGGCGAAGACCTGGGATTTGACAGAAGACGTTGTCGCAGAGGAAACTCCACACAATCAGAAGTTGAATAAGACGATGATAGATAATCCTACAGTTCAAGATCTTGCAGGTGTGTGGCAATATATATCCTTTGATGCTAATGGCAAACGTAAATATCATGTTGCATTAAAGTTTCTGAATGCAGATGGTACATTCCAAAACTTGCAATTCTCGCAATCAGGAAATGGACAGATAATGTATAAAGGAGCAGGAACATGGAAACTAAAAGATGGCTGCATAGTGCAGAAATACGAAAAGGGCTACAACAACGAATTCTTTGATGGCAAGACCATAACCATCAAACTGATGTTGGGCGATAATGGAAATCTGATGCATTTGCTATGGGTAGACCCTATGCACGGCGGAAAGGTTGCCGAATGGTATGAAAAAGTTGATTAATTGAACCTAATAAAAACATCCCTAATATGAAAACTATACTTTTTAACCTATTGTTGATACTTGCCGTGCCAGCCTTCGGCCAGAAGTATCATATAGAAGGCTTTATCAAAGACTCTTTTACAAAAGAGGGTATAGATTCTGCCAAGATAACGTTGATGACGATGGATAGCATAGAGGTGGAAGCCTTCTATGGCGAGCCTTTTGGATGGTGGCAGGTTTATCGCGACATAAAAGCTCCAGGAAAATACATCATGAAGTTTGAACATGACGGATATTATACTGCCTACAGGAACGTGAACTTCAAATATGTTAAATATAGACATATTGGCGATTCTTTTGGCGAAGTGTTGATGCACAAGATGAAAATGAAAAAGGAAGTGACACTTGGCGAGGTTAAGGTTACTGCCAGCAAGGTGAAGATGGTGATGCGTGGCGATACCATAGTATATAATGCCGACGCCTTTCAGCTTAGCTCAGGCTCTATGCTCGATAAGTTGATAATGATGTTGCCTGGCGTGACACTCGATACAAGTGGACAAATCTTTGTGAATGGAGAAAAGGTGGAAGCTTTGCTCGTGAATGGAGAAAACTTCTTTCATGGCGACCCAAAAGTGGCATTAGACAATCTGCCATACTATATGGTAGATAAGGTGAAGGCATATAGAAAGACTCCTGAGCGAGTGTTGTCAGATGCAGAAGTGGACAGAATGCAGAAAGTGAAGTTGCCACTCGTAGTGGATGTGGGACTGAAGAAAGAGTATAGCACCTCGTGGGTGGGAAATATGGTTGCTGGTGTGGGTACCGACAACCATCATGAGGCTCGTATGTTTGTTATGCGATTTACCCCTAATTCTCATGTTGCAGTAATAGGAAACACCAATGACGTTCGTGGTGATAGCTATTATAGTTCGAACGGGCAATGGCAAGGGCCTCAGAGCAATCGTGGAGATATCACTACGCAAGAGGTGAAGATTGATGGACTGTTGAAAAACGAGAAGAAGACATGGAAGCTTTCAGACAACATATCCTTCAAAACCCAGAAGCGAAATGACGTGACGAAATCGTCGACTACAACCTTCTTTGCAGATAATGTATATAGTAGAGCCGTGAGCAGTAGTCGTAACAAGAATTTGAATATAGGATTTTCTGGCAGCAATAGTTATAAACCATCAAGAAACTTCTCGTTGGAGTTTACGCCAAGAGTCAGCTATACCCATTACAACAATCGCTCCGTAGGAATGAGTGCCGACTTTAATCATCAACTTTCAGAGCGATACCTTGGTGAAGCACTCGATAGTTTGTTTGGCAATGGTGCTGCTACTGAATATCGCAATATCATGATTAGTTCGCTACGAAATAACTATTATGCAAAGGGTGATGAATTTAGTTCGCAAGGTAATCTGGTTGGAAACGTACGACTAAGACAGGATATGTTGCGATTCTCGTTGTATGGAACATATAATAATAAAACGGCACGTAGTCTGCAAGATTACGAGCGAGTGGAAAATGATAATCCTATGACGAGATACAAAGATATGCCACAAAGCAGCTATAGATATAATGCTAAGCTGTCGTATGATTATGTTTTGAGTTTCTCTTCTGGGCGTATAGCTATTGTTCCAGGCTATGGCTATAGTCAATCATACAATTCGGCAAACAATGAACATTATATCCTTGACGGTTCCGACGAAGCGCAATGGAATATTGACCGACTACATCTGAATGGAAATGCTATAAACCAGTATATCGACAACTATAATAGCTATACTTCCAGACAATGGAATAAGACAAATGATTTTACACTCGGCATAGACATCAGCAAATACTTTAATCAGAAATCTGACCTTACATTCTCACCAAGCATTAATGTTAGAAGAGTGTATGATAAGATTGCCTATGAACGAGCACTTACAGATACTATCATTCACCGTACACGAACATCTGTAGAGCCTTCGTTTGATGCGCGTTTTGATGTCAATAAAGACAGCTTAGAATATCATTGGAGGTTTAATTATAGTCTGACGCAGGCTGCACCTTCGTTGATTTATTCTGTCAACTATCGCGATGATGCAACACCACTCGTGGTGAGAGAAAGCGGATTTAATCTTCCTAATTCTCGTCTTCATTGGTTTATGCTTAGCTATAGATGTTCGTGGTTTAAGAAACAACGATTCTTGGATGCTAACATGTCGTATGCTTTATACGATAACACTATTCGCCAGTCTATGACATACAATTCTATGACCGGAGTGCGTACATATAGACCTACGACGATAAGCGGAGTATGGGTAATCCATTGGTATGCGCAATATGCAACACCTATTGATAAGAAAAAGATGTGGCGATTTACCACCCAAACATCTGTATATTTGAGAAATGATAAAGACTATCTGGCAACAGCAGATGCCGTTGTGCCAACTCTGAATGCAATAAAGAATTGGTATGTCTCAGAGCAACTCTCTTTAGGCTATAGCCGCAACTTCTATTCGTTGAATTTGTCAGGCAAGGTGGTGCTGAATCATACTAAGAGTCAGAACTTTAGTACATCTAATGCCGTCGACTATCAATATGGCATAAGCGGTCAGATGCCATTGCCAATGACGTTGGAACTGTTTGCTAACTTGAAGATGTATAGTCGTCGAGGATATGCAGACTCACAGTTTAATACCGACCAGCTAATAGCAAACATAAAGTTGGGAAGAAATATCCTAAATGGAAAGATGAGAGTAGATTTTGAAGTATTCGACTTATTCAATAAGATGTCTGGCTATAGCTATACTATTAATGCGCAGATGCAGCAAGAAACCTATACTAATTTGCTTCGCCGATATGCTATGTTGAGCCTGACATACAAATTTAGTCAAAAGAAGAAACATACGAAATGATAGAATTATCAGCTTTTAGCATGCTTGAAAAATCACCTATAGACGTGGCGGCTTACACGACTATAGGTGAAAGCCTATACGTATATACGTGTATATATAGGTGATATCGCTGTTAAATTGACTTAAAGAAGATAGAAAAAACAAGTTTAGGTGTGATAAGTGGAAAATTATTGCTAAATTTGCACGCAATAAATTTTTTAGGTAATTATGTCATCATTTGTTGCAGATAAAATTGTAATGGACGGTCTTACTTACGACGACGTCCTCCTTATCCCTGCTTATTCAGAGGTACTGCCTAAAGAGGTAGAGTTGAAAACCAAGTTCTCTCGTAACATCGAGCTGAATATCCCATTCGTCACAGCTGCGATGGATACTGTTACTGAGGCTTCTATGGCGATAGCTATCGCACGCGAAGGTGGTATCGGTGTCATCCACAAGAACATGTCGATTGAGGAACAGGCTCATCAGGTAGCTATCGTAAAGCGTGCCGAGAATGGTATGATCTACGATCCTGTTACTATCCGTAGAGGTAGCACAGTGAAAGATGCTCTTGATATGATGCATGATTACCACATCGGTGGTATTCCTGTTGTTGACGATGAAAACTACTTGGTAGGTATCGTAACCAATCGTGACCTTCGCTTCGAGCGCCATTTGGACAAGAAGATTGACGAGGTTATGACAAGCGAGAACCTTGTTACCACTCATCAGCAGACCGACCTTGTTGCTGCTGCTCAAATTTTGCAGGAGAACAAGATTGAGAAGCTTCCTGTTGTAGATAGCGAAAACCACTTGGTAGGTTTGATTACTTACAAGGACATCACTAAGGCTAAGGACAAGCCAATGGCTTGCAAGGATGCTAAGGGACGTTTGCGTGTTGCTGCTGGTGTAGGCGTTACTGTCGATACCTTGGAGCGTGCAAAGGCTTTGGTCGAGGCTGGTGTTGATGCTTTGGTTATCGATACTGCTCACGGTCACTCTAAGGGTGTGGTTGAAAAACTTCATCAGGTTAAGGCTGCATTCCCTAATGTTGACGTAGTTGTAGGTAATGTTGCTACAGGCGAGGCTGCCAAGTATTTGGTAGAGAATGGCGCTGATGGTGTTAAGGTTGGTATCGGTCCTGGTTCTATCTGTACCACACGTGTCGTAGCCGGTGTAGGTGTACCACAGTTGAGTGCTGTTTACGATGTTTGTTCTGCATTGAAAGGTACTGGTGTTCCTTTGATTGCTGATGGTGGTTTGCGCTATTCAGGTGATGTTGTTAAGGCATTGGCTGCAGGTGGTAGCTGCGTTATGATTGGTTCATTGGTAGCAGGTACTGAGGAGAGCCCTGGTGATACTATCATCTTCAACGGTCGTAAGTTTAAGAGCTATCGTGGTATGGGTTCTTTGGAGGCTATGGAGCAGAAGAATGGTTCTAAGGACCGCTACTTCCAGAGTGATACTAAGGATGTTAAGAAGCTCGTGCCAGAGGGAATCGCTGGTCGTGTACCTTACAAGGGAACCGTTCAGGAGGTTATCTATCAGCTTATCGGTGGTTTGCGCTCAGGTATGGGTTACTGTGGTTCAGCTAACATTGAGAATCTTCACAATGCTAAGTTCGCCCGCATCACTAATGCTGGTGTTTTGGAGAGCCATCCACACGATATCACTATCACAAGTGAGGCTCCTAACTATTCTCGTCACGATTAATAAATCGAATTTTTGGAGTTAGATATTAAATTTACAAAGGAAAGTTATGATGAGAAGTTTGTCTTCCCATCATAACTTCTTCTAATAAAGCCCCTTCGTAACTTTTTATCTTAGCTCCTATATACATTATTATATATATAAGAAGAAATGAAATCGAAACTACTCTTTGGAGCTTTGCTCTTTGTAAGCAATATAGCTTTTGCACAGTCTAACGACCCTGTAATAATGAAGATTAACGGTCAGCCCGTTAGTCGTTCGGAATTTGAATATTCTTTCAATAAGAATAATTCTGAGGGCGTGATAGACAAAAAGTCTGTAGCTGAATATGTTGACCTTTTTGTTAACTATAAGCTTAAGGTTGAGGCTGCCAAGGAAGAACATTTGGATACATTGAAGTCATTCCTCGATGAGTTTGCAGGTTATCGCGATCAGCAGATACGTCCTGCTATGATTACCGATGCTGATGTTGAGGCTGAGGCTCATAAGATATATACTGAGACACAGCAGCGCATCGACGGCAATGGTGGTATGGCAAAGTTGGCTCATATCCTCGTGTTGGTGAAGCAGCGTGCTACTGTTAATGAGCAGAAGGCTGCTAAAGAGAAGATTGATTCCATTTATAATGCTCTTCAGCATGGTGCAAACTTTGCTGAGTTGGCAAAGAAATGTTCCGACGACAAGGCTTCTGCCGTTAATGGTGGCGACCTTTCGTGGATAACAAAGGGTATGACCCTAAAAGAGTTTGAAGATGCTGCCTGGGCTTTAAAGAAAGGCGAAATGAGCAAACCTGTGCTCTCACCAGCTGGATGGCATATCATACTTATGGAGGACAAGGGCAACTTCTTCCCTTACGAAAGTCAGCGTGCCGATATCCTACGATTTATTGAACAGCGTGGCTTGCGTGAAAAGATTATCGACAATAAGCTCGATTCGTTGAGCAAACAGGAGAATACTACTCCTGCTAAGCTTCTTGAGGCTAAGCGCCTGGAGATGGAGTCGAAGGATTCTGACTTAAGAAACCTAATCCGCGAATACCATGATGGTTTGCTTCTCTATGAAATTAGCAACAGAAATGTTTGGGATAAAGCAGCACAGGATATAGCAGGACAAACAGCTTACTTTAAGAAGAATAAAAAGAAATACAAGTGGGACGAGCCACGCTTCAAAGGTATGGCATACCACGTGAAAGACCAAGCCGACGTAAAGGCTGTGAAGGATGCAGTTAAGAACTTGCCTTTCGATGAGTGGGCAGATAAATTGCGCAAAACCTTCAACAATGATAGCATACTTCGTATCCGTGTAGAAAAAGGATTGTTCAAGAAGGGTGATAATGCTCTTGTTGACCGCGAGGTGTTTGGTGTAGACACCATCGTTAAACCTCTTAAGGAATATCCTATCGACGCAGTATATGGCAAGAAACTAAAGGCTCCAAAGGAAATGTCGGATGTCAAGGCACAGGTGTTGGCTGACTATCAGGACATGCTTGAAAAGGAATGGGTAGCAAACTTGCGTAAGAAATATACCGTTTGGGTTGACGAAAACGTCTTGAAGACTGTAAATAAGCATTGATATTAATATATGAAAAGATATTTGAATAGATTAGGAATCTGCGCCTTGGTGGGAGGCTTGAGTCTTTCTGTAGCTTTTGCTGCAGGAGGTAAGAGCTTGTTCCCTAATATGGCTAAGGTTTCTGATGACACAAATAACAAAAAAGATACTACAGAGGCTGCAATCCCTGAGAGCAGTATCGTTGACGAGGTGATATGGGTAGTGGGCGACGCTCCTATATTGAAGTCGGACGTAGAAATGGCTCGTATGCAGGGACAGACCGAAGGTGTTGTTTGGAATGGCGACCCTGACTGTCTTATCCCGGAGCAGTTGGCTGTACAGAAGTTGTTCCTCCATCAGGCAGAACTTGATAGTATCGAGGTTTCAGAGAGCGAGATTGCAAGTGGAGTAGAACGTCAGATTGACGATTGGATACAAGCTATTGGCTCTCGTGAGAAACTTGAGGAATACCGCAATCAGTCTTTGACTCAGATTCGTGAGGGAATGCACGATGAATATAAAAACATGCTCCTTACCCAGAAGATGAAGAGCAAGTTGGCTGAGGATATCAAGGTATCGCCAGCTGATGTGCGTAACTATTTCCGTGAACTTCCAGAGGATAGTATTCCATTTGTTCCTACAGAAGTTGAGGTTGAGATAATAGAGCGTTCGCCAGTTATCAAGACAGAGGAGATAAATAGAGTGAAAGATCAGTTGCGCTCATTTACTGAGCGTGTCACAAATGGCGAAACAACCTTCGCTACTTTGGCACGTCTGTATTCTGAAGACCCAGGTACAGCTCGCCGTGGTGGTGAACTCGATTACGTAGGTCGTGGACTTCTCGACCCTGCTTTTGCAACTGTAGCTTTCAACCTCACCGACCCTAAGAAGATTTCAAAGATTGTGGAGAGTGAGTTTGGATATCATATCATCCAGCTTGTGGACAAACGTGGTGATAAGGTAAAGGTGCGCCACATATTGCTCAAACCAAAGGTTTCGCAAGACGAGATAGATAAGTCGCTTTCGCAGCTCGACTCTATCAGCGATGATATCCGCAATGGTAAGTTTACTTTCGAGGATGGTGCAACCTTTATTAGCGACGACAAGGATACACGCAACAATCGTGGATTGATGTCGAACCTTACAGAAGATGGTGCAACCTCACGTTTTCAGATGAAAGACCTTCCTACAGAAGTGGCTCGTGTAGTAGACACTATGAAGGTTGGAGAAATATCAAAGCCATTCACACTCACTAAGAGCAATGGCAAAACCTCGTGTGCAATAGTGAAACTCAAGAGTAGAGTAGAGGGACATCGTGCCACTATCACAGAAGACTTTCAGGTGATGAAGCATGTGGTGATGGCTAAGATGCGCCAGAAAGCACTCCACGATTGGGTGGTTGACAAGATTAAGCATACCTATGTTAGAATGAACGATAGGTATAAAGATTGCAAATACGAATACCAAGGATGGGTTAGATGATAACGAACAACAGATTTTCAAATATCAGCGGGCATAGAATGGCGTTATTAGCCGTTCTATGCCTGTTTGGGTTGAGTATATTGTGTGCTGCAGGACCTAAAAAGAAACATCGTAAGAAGTCTGACGAACGTGTATATCTCATACATGCCGACGAACTGAAATACGATTTGTATGGCAGCAACCCAGGTGCACAGATTGCCAAAGGAAAGGTGGCTTTTAGTCATGATGGTGGCAAACTGTGGTGTGATAGCGCATATTATTATGAAGCTTCAAACTCTGTAAAGGCTTTCGGACATGTGAAGTTCGTGCAGGGAGATACCCTTTCGCTAACTTGCGAGCGTGGTGATTACGATGGTCAGGAACTTATGATGCATGCTCGTCATAATGTAGTGCTTAAGCATCGTCGTCAGACTCTCTATACCGATAGTCTCGACTACGACCGTCTCTACGAATATGCTTATTTCTATGATGGCGGTAAACTTGTTGATGGCAAAGATCAGTTGTCATCAGACTGGGGCGAATACAATACCAAAACTCGTGAGGCTATATTCTATTATGATGTCAGAATGCGTAGTCCGGAACGCCTTATCGAAACAGATACCTTGCATTATGATACCCGAACTTCTACGGCTCATATCACAGGCGAATCGCAGATTACTACCAAGACAAGCGTTGTAAATACCACCGATGGATACTTTGATACCAAGACCGATAGGGCAAAGCTCTTTCAGCGTTCTACCATAGTAGATGGCGCCAAGACAATTACTGGCGACACACTCTTCTATGATGATAAAACCGGTGTAGGCGAAGGCTTTGGCAATGTGGTATTTGTAGATAAGAAAAACAAGAATGAGCTCAATTGCGGTCATCTGAAATATAATCAGCTCACGGGCTATGGCTATGGCACTAAAGACGCATTGGTAAAAGATTTTTCTCAGAAAGATACTCTCTATATGCATGCCGACTCGCTGAAGATATACACTTATAATATAAATACAGATTCTGTATATCGTGAGGTGCATTGCTTTGACAAAGTAAGAGCTTATAGAATAGATGTCCAAGCCGTTTGCGACTCTATGGTGTTCAACTCTAAGGATTCTTGTCTCACCATGTATCGCGACCCTATTGTTTGGAATTCCAATCGCCAGTTGATAGGAGAGAAGATAAAACTCTTTATGAACGATTCCACAATCCGCGAGGCTCATATCCTTGGTCAGGCATTCTCGGCAGAACTAATGCCTGATAGCGTACATTATAATCAGGTGTCATCTACAGATATGTATGCATATTTCGTTGATGGCGCTCTGCGTCGTAGCGATGCTGTAGGCAATGTTTGTGCTGTCTATTTCCCTGTCGACGATAAAGATACTACTCTCATCGGACTCAACTATACCGAGACCGATACCATGAAGATGTATCTATCTAAAGAACGAAAGATGGAGAAGATATGGATGCCAAAGGCTGTAGGCACGCTGTATCCAATGACCCAGATACCACCATCAAAGCTTATGCTTCAGAATTTTGTGTGGTTCGACTATATCCGCCCTACATCTCCTATGGATGTCTTTGTGTGGCGTGGCAAAATTGAAGGAACAGAAATTAAGAAGAAGGCACGCAAGGAAGTGCCATTGCAGAAACTTGAATAATTATGAGCGATGTAATACAACTGCTGCCTGATGCTGTAGCTAATCAGATTGCTGCAGGTGAGGTGATACAACGTCCAGCATCTGTAATAAAGGAATTGGTTGAAAATTCCATTGATGCTGGTGCTACCCGTATCGACGTGCTTGTCGTTGATGCTGGCAGAACCTCTATTCAGGTTATCGACAACGGAAAAGGTATGTCGGAGACTGATGCTCGCCTTGCTTTCGAGCGTCATGCCACTTCTAAGATTCGTCAAGCTAACGACTTGTTTGCTTTGCAGACAATGGGATTTCGTGGCGAGGCTTTACCTTCTATCGTAGCTGTGTCGCAGGTGGAATTGAAAACTCGCATGGCAGATGAAGAAGTTGGCACACATCTCTCGATAGCTGGAAGCAAGGTTACTGGTCAGGAGCCTTGTGCTTGCTCTGTAGGCTGCAACTTCATGGTTAGCAACCTCTTCTATAATGTTCCTGCACGCAGAAAGTTCTTGAAATCCAACTCTACAGAGCTCAACAACATCGTTGCTGCCTTTGAACGTATCGCTTTGGTTTATCCCGAAGTTCATTTCACACTCCATAGCAATGGCTCAGAACTTTTGAATCTTCCTCGCTCTGGTATGAAGCAGCGTATTGTTGATGTCTTTGGCAAAAAGATTAATCAAGATCTCTTGCCTGTAAAGGTCGATACCACGGTGTGCAATATCTCCGGCTTTATCGGCAAACCACAGTCATCACGCAAAAAAATGCCAAACCAATACTTCTTCGTCAATGGCAGATATATGAAGCATCCATATTTTGCTAAAGCTGTGATGACAGCCTACGAACGTTTGGTTCCACAAGGTGAGCAAGTGCCTTATTTCATTTTCTTCGAGGTAAATCCACATGATATAGATGTGAATATTCATCCTACAAAGACTGAAATAAAATTTGAGAACGAACAGGCTATATGGCAAATCTTGGCTGCTGCAGTTAAGGAGAGTCTTGGGGTATATAATGATGTGCCAACAATCGACTTTGATGTGCAGGGCAAACCTGAAATTCCTGTCTTTGTTCCTGTCGACGATGTTAATGCACCACAGGTGGATTATAATCCTAACTATAATCCTTTCAACACATCATCTGCCGACTTAGGAACATCTGTTCCAAAGTCTAATGGGTATACTTTCGAATCGAAGGTTAACGCAGGCTCATTCTCTGGTCAAAAAACTTCAGGCTCGCATGTGCCAGACCAATGGGAACAGCTATATCAAGGATTAGGAAATAATGCAAATACTGATGATATTGCAGAACCACAAACCTTGTTTGGAACGCAACCGGAAGTGGAGCAAAACTCAAAGATTCTTGCTTCTGGTATCATCGAAGATAAGTCGCCTTCGCACTATCAGTATAAAGGTACTTACATCATGAATGCTGTGAAGTCAGGACTCATGATTATCGACCAGCATCGTGCACATGTGCGTATTCTCTACGAACAGTATCTTGCACAATTAGCTACTCAGAAGTCAGCCACACAAACAGTTCTCTTCCCAGAGAGTTTTCAGCTATCAGCCTCACAACGTATTGTATATGAGAAGATAGCTGAAGAAATGGCTACTATGGGCTTTGATATTCAAGACCTCGGAGCAGGCAACTATGCTATTAATGGTATTCCTGCCGGACTCGAAGGCGTAAACCCTGTAAGGCTTGTTGTAGAAATGGTTGATACTGCTGCAGAAAATACAGTGAGTATAAAAGAGGATATAGACGAATCGCTGGCGTTGTCCATGGCACGTAATGCAGCTATTCCTCAAGGACAAGTTTTATCTAATGTTGAGATGGAAAACATAGTAAACTCATTATTTCTATGTAAAAATCCTAACGTAACACCAGATGGCAAAACTATCCTTTGTATCCTCAAACAGTCTGAAATAGAGCACCTTTTGGGGTAAAAAATAGGCTAAAAGCTATTGAATGTTTGAAAAAATATAAAAAAAGAGCATTACTTGTGCATTTTTTTAGCAAAAAAGGTAAAGATTAAAAAAATATTGCTACCTTTGCCGAAAATATGTAGGCACTATGCCTGATAAAAAGAAATTGTTTTAATTAAAATTTATAAGAGTATGAAAAAGTTATTGATGGCACTGGCTTTTGCTGGTGTAGCTCTTGGTGCTAATGCACAAGACGCTGATCCTGCACTCAAGTACAGCGTTGCTACTAATTCATTCTGGAGCAACTGGTTTGTTCAGGGCAACCTCGCTGGAAGTGCATTCTGGGGTAACCAGGAAGTAGGTAATGATTTCGCTAAGAGCCCATTTGAGGGATTCCGCAACAACCTTGGCCTTTCTGTAGCTGTAGGTAAGTGGTTCACTCCAGGTCTCGGTCTCCGTACCAAGTTGAATGGCGTTTGGGGTCGTTCAGTAGTTTCTGAGGATAAGAAGACTAATGCTGACAAGTATTGGACTTTGAACGAGCAGGTATTGTTCAACTTGAGCAATATGTTGTGTGGTTATAGCGAGACTCGTATTTGGAACTTTATTCCTTACGCAGGTGTAGGTTTGAACCGTAACATGTCTGCTAACGCTTATGCTCCTGTATTCGGCGCTGGTATCTTGAACGAGTTCAAGCTCAACAAGAAGTGGGCTATCAACCTCGATGTTAACTATGCATTGTCTACATCAGACTATGATGGTTTCACAGGTTTGTTGCCAAATGCTAAGCCAGAGGATGGCCACTCAGTAAAGGGTGTTTTTGCTAACCACGACCGCGTATTGAACGTTGAAGTCGGTGTTACATACAACCTCGGTAAGGCAACATGGGAGAAGACTCCAGATGTTGACGCTATCAAGGCTCTCTCTCAGTCACAGATCGATGCTCTCAACGCACAAATCAACGATGCTAACACAGAGAACACTCGTTTGAAGACTATGTTGGCTGAGGAGCAGAAGAGCAATGAGACTCAGAAGACTGCTAAGGAGTTCATCAACACTCCAGTTTCTGTATTCTTCAACATCAACAAGGCTAAGATCGCTTCTCAGAAGGATCTCGTAAACGTTAAGGCTCTTGCTAAGTATGCTAAGGAGAACAACCTTAAGCTTGCTGTTACTGGTTATGCTGATGGTGCTACAGGTAGCGCTGCTTACAACCAGACCCTTTCTGAAAAGCGTGCAGCAACTGTTGCTGACCAGCTCGTTAAGATGGGCGTAAGCCGTGATATGATTACAACTGTTGGTAAGGGTGGTGTAGACGAGTTGTCTCCTATCTCATTCAACCGTCGTGCTACTGTTCAGGTTGCTCAGTAATCAAATCTCGCTGATATAGAATACTATCTATAATCAATATTGGGTGTGTCGAATCTTCGGCACACCTTTTTTTATTCATCTTTTTCTATATTGTGAGAAAAAAGATGCTTGAAAATTTGGAGAAACAAATATTTCTTCTTACCTTTGCATCGCATTTAAAAACAAGGGCGTTTAGCTCAGCTGGTTTAGAGCATCTGCCTTACAAGCAGAGGGTCGGCGGTTCGAATCCGTCAACGCCCACTAGGGGTGTTTCCTGTGATCTCTTCGGAGGTTGCAGGATTTTTTTGTTTATATACCTCTCGTCTTAAATGTAATCTGGGATCATCCGACAAACATAGGGGATTATTAATCCCAAATCGGCCATTAGGGTTAAAACATGTTAACATTGTTAATAAAATAACCTCTAATTCGTTATACTAATATAACGAAACAAACGAATATAAATATAAAAACAATAAGCTTATGAATAATTTACTTAAGAAACTCCTCTTTGTGATGGTGTTCTGCCTTGTGCAGTCGGCACTTTGCCACGCCGACACATTCAAAGGAAAGATTGTGAACGCTGAGACAGGCGAGATTCTCATCGGAGCAAACATATTCAGCGAGGTGAATCCACAGCCAGGATGGTCGATGCAGAATCAGGCTGAGACCGACAGCACCGGTTGCTTCTATCTCAACAGTGGATGGGAAGGACGCATCATGTTCAAGTTCAGCATGATCGGATATAGGAATTTCCGCAAGGTGGATTATTCTTACGGCCAAGAGGTGAACGACACTATCGACCTTGGCATCATCAAGCTGCAGCCTACTGCCCTAATGCTTAAGGAGGTGGAGATTGCGGCAAAGATGCCGCGCATCACTATGGTGGGCGACACCATCGTGTTCAATCCTGAGGCTTTCAAACTGAAGGAGGGAGCACGCCTCGACGAACTCATCAAGAAGTTGCCGGGAGTGGAGAACCGCGACGGCAAACTCTACTGGAACAACAAGCCAATACGCTTGATGATGAATGGCAAGGATATATTTGGCGGCGACCAGATAATAGGCCAACTTCCTGCCGAAGTGGCAAACAAGCTTAAGCTCTACGACCGTAAGTCGGAACTGGCTCGACATACTGGCAAGGATGAAGGCGAGGAGGACCAAGTGCTCGACATTCAGGTGAAACCTGGTTTCCTCGACAAATGGTATGGCACTGTTGAAGCGCAATACCAAACAAAGAAACGCTACATGTTCGACGTTACGGCAAGCCGACTAAGCGACCACGACCCACAGATGGTTTATGCCCAGGCCAACAATGTCAACCGCTATATCGACAGAACCATGAGCTCTTCAATGAACCGAAATATCGACGGCGACGGCAAGAGCCAGTATGGATCGTACAACTATCAGCACAACTGGAATACCAATGGCACAAGCGACTACTCCAACAACCAATGGAACATAAGCGCAAACATGGGACATAGCGACGGTTGGAACACTATTGGAAAGTCGACCGAAACCTTCTTCCCCAACAAGGAACACACGTTTGCCGTGTCGAACAACTACCGCTACAGCCACAAGCTCTCCCCACAGATAGAGACCCAACTCTTCGCCTACACCGACTCGGTGAACGCTATAGAAGTGAACGTGAAGGCAACCTACGAGAAGAGCAGCAACAGCAACGAGGACAAGGGTGCTTCGTATGGCTACGACCAAAACAATTTCAAATACCACTCGCTTGCAGACGCCTTTGCCGCCAAGCCTGGCGATGCGCTCTACGAACGACTCATCACCCGCAACAACAACTATCAGTCGAGCGACCAGCAGACGCGTGGCTTAAACATTGACTACCAGTGGAAGCACTTCATCGGCAATAAAGGCTCGTTCTCCATCCAAGGCTACACCTACATCAATGGAGCCAACAAGGACACACACATCAACCGCGACCTGGAATATCTGCGCGAAAAGCGTAGCGAGAAGATATGGCAGTTCTACGACCGAAGCAACCATGCGCTTAGCACCCAACTTGGCGCATCGTTCGACTATTGGCTGGGCAAGAAGGTGTATGTCAACATCCTTGACAACGTGACCTACTCACGCACACGCACCATACGCAACTTCTTCACCGACAACAACGAGCAGAACGTGGTGGGCGGCATTCCTACCACACTCGACCAGGCAAATGCCATGAGCAACCTCATGCACAAGTGGGTGAACAGATTCACGCTGAAGTCGACCATCACCCCGACGAAGGCGTTGATGATTATGCCTAAGCTCAACTGGAATGTCTACCGCGAGAAGGCCGACTACCGCTACGGACAGCTCGACACAACTGCAGTGCGCACAAGCTACACCTACGAGCCGTCGATATTCCTAAAGTGGAAGATGAGCCGTGTGCGCAATATGGACATCTCGTTTGCCTACAACACCTCTGTGCCCGACTTCATCAGAACGCTCGGCTATCGCGACACCACCGATCCGCTGTCTGTGTCAACCGGCAACCCATTGCTGCACAAGTCGCACAGCCACACCACTACCTACAACTACCACCGCATGTGGCTGCGCAAGCAGATTGTGCTGGGACTGAACGTTTCCTACAACAAGGACATCAACCCTATAGCCACACTCTACCGCTACAATTCCACAACTGGAGCGTATGAGTCGAAACCCATGAACGTGAAGGGTGGCGACATGTGGAAATTCGGATTCAACTACGACCAAGGCATTGGCGTATACTTCCGACTGATGAACAAATTCAATGTGCTCACATCCAAGTCGTACGGATTCCTTACCATTGTCGACAACAACGACCCTAACGTCGTGCCCGACCTCAACCTGCAGAAACGTCTTGGCATTGACGAGAATATGGAGCTGTCGTATGAGGCGGAGAAAGTACAGCTTACACTATTCAACGACTTGCAGTGGAACCGCTACCGCTACGACGACGACACCTACAACAGCAGTCCGTTGTACAATAGCCTTGGAATAAGTGCCACGCTCAAGCTCTCGCCATTCGAAATGCACATACGTCTGTCCGACGACTTCCGCAAGGGCTATGCCATATCCGATATGAACGGACATAAACTGATGTCGACGGCAAGCATCAGCTACGGTTTCTGTAAAAATAAATGCCGACTGTCACTGTATGTAGACGATATCTTCAACAATGATATCTGGTACGACAACGACTACTCGGCATTCCAGCGCACCGAATCTACGACAAACTACATGCATCACTATGCAAACCTGACGTTCTCGTATAGATTGGATGCGAAAGCTAAGAAAAAATAATTCTGATTAATACGCCTCGCGATATTTGTTCTCGTCCTTGTCCTGAAGCATCGACAGATAACTCTGATACCGCGAGGCGGATATGTAATGTTCCTCTACAGCCTTCAGCACAGCGCAACCCGGCTCATGAGTGTGGGTGCAGTTGTTGAAGCGGCAGTCCTTGGAGAAGTGGAAAATGTCTTTTCCTGCTGCAGATGCACAATATGAAAACATTATTACTGCTTACCTGACGAACATACGGCTTATAGTATGAAAATGGTTAAAGAAATATATAAAAGTCAAGTTTATTGCGTAAAAAACAAGACTTTACATGAAAAGCAAAAGCGCAGCCAGGCAAAATTTTTTGAATGTAACACCTTTTTCAGTATCTTTTTTGATACCATCTAAACACTAAACATTAACCACTCTCTACGTATTTCTCGGATGATCAAATAAAAAGGGTGTTCCACTAAGGAACACCCTTATTGCTTTTTTTACTTTGTCATAAACTTAAAACTCATCATCTTCGAACAGACTATTTGAAAAGTCATCAAATTTATGTCCTTTTGCAGCATTATCGCCACTCTCGGTCTCTGTTCCTAAAGAATCAGAACCTGTAAGAATTGAACACTCGCTCTCTAACAAGAGAACTTCTACATTTGGTTTTAAATACTCTTTCTTTTCCATTTTTAATTGTCTTGTATAAATCTTATTTTACATAAATTTTCTGATGATTCTTGATATAAATACCACTTGGCAATCCCTCTATGTCGCCCGTATTATTGATGAGGCGACCGTCGATGGTATAAACACCATCGCCTTGTATGTTCTCTACAGGAATAGATATCATTTTCACGCCAGTAGTTTCGCTATCGTCCTCTAAGCCTAAAGAAATGCTCTTTATTTTGCTATTTGCTGCAGCATTCTCTTTCAAAACGTATGCACGGAAGGCTTTTACCACTCCGCTTTTTGTTGGTCCAAACGAACCGTTGCTGTTGAAGGTTTCATATTCACTGCCCTTTCTAGTCATGCTTGTCAAAGTACCACCAAAGCTTACTTTTACGTCCGTATTTTCAAGAAGTGCTCCCGAATTTCCATTCCAATCAAAAACATGCAAAGATGTTGGTTCAGAATTTTGCATAACATCCGACTCAACCTTCATCAACTTATTGTTAGAGAATGCTATATCAGTTACACCACTCTTCAATTTTACAACAACAGCTTGTCCTGCTGCAAGACTCGCATTTTTATCATACTTTTGCAACAATAGAATCAACTTACCATCAGCATTCAAAAGTGCGGTCTGATTTGGAATATAAACAGCCTCAAACTTATCTGACACCTCGCTTAAATCTGTATCAAACGGCAAACAGAATGTTGCATAGCTACCAGATTTCATCTGGGTGCGCGAATATGAAAAATTACCAATAGGACAGTAACCCTGATTTGCAATATTGCATTGAGTATCTGTTAATCGAATTTCATCAGGCTTTTTAAACAAATTCCATTCTCCAGTCGTGTAGCCAGAAGCTCCCAAATGAACTATCAGGGTTATTTTTTTCTGAAGTTCTTCTTCACAAAGGTGTCTTTTAGTATAAGTGGAAGAGGTTACGTGTTCGCAATTGAATGAAGGAGCAACCATAGGATAGCAAACAATATGCGTAAGATTGTCACATCCCGCAAAAGCGCCATTCCAGATAGTTTTAACACTGCCAGGAATCTCAAAAGACGTTAATGAATAACATCCTTTAAAGGCGTTAGAACCTATTTCTGTAACCCCAGCAGGTATGGTTAAGTTAGTTAAACCACTGCAATCCCTGAAGGTATTAGAACCTATTTTTGTAACCCCATCAGGTATGGTTAAGTTAGTTAAGCCACTGCAATTGTAAAATGCGTAAGAACCTATTTCTGTAACCCCAGCAGGTAGGGTTAAGTTAGTTAAGCCACTACAACCATAGAAGGTATCAATATCAATTTTTGTAATACCTGCAGGTAGGGTTAAACTAGTTAAACCACTACAACCTGAGAATGCATTATTAGTTGATTACCAGTATTATACGCTCTAAACAGTAGAAAAGGGACTGTGTGGATTCTATATAGATACGAAATGTGTAACATTTAACGTCTTTAACTTTCGTTTACATTAAAAACTACCAAATAGTGTTTGAATAGGAATGTTTCAACCGAACTCAAAATGTGACAACCAAAGTTATCCAATGATATTTTAGATGTGTAGGGTTGAAACAACTTCCCTTAAAGGATGTAATTGCCAATCATCCCCTTTTATTCTATAAGAACCAATAGAAAAGTAACATATCATACTGTTTTATACATTTTATACAAGTAGAAAAGCAGATTCCAATACTGATTTTTGGAGTCTGCTTTTCCGAAATGGTTAAGTATATCTTATTTTTTGTTTCATAGATTTAACACAAATCGGTCGTTAGGGCTTGCTTGGATTTTGGATTTTTAGAAGAGTGGATTTTGTTTGGCTTTTAATGAGTAATAGCGGGCTATTGCGAATTAGATGCGAAAGTGCACTGAAGAGAGTGTACTTCTTAACGCAAATTGCACTTTGGACAGTGCATTTTGCGAGAACATATAAGGATGATCGATAAAATCACTTAGAGAAGCAAATCATGAAATATGGTCTTGCGTTTTGTTAAATTATCCTTTTTTATGCGCAGAATAACATTTTTTGATGCTTCAGATAAAGCGATTGTGATTATTTCTTCATATATTTACACCTCAATATAAATCAGATAAAATTATCGAATGATGAAAAGAATCCTTTGTGTACTTATCGCCACCCTCTGTCTCTGCACTTGTTGGGCTGGGAATGGCAAGAAACCAATTGTCTGGGAAAAACCAGTAGCTGAATCGAATCATCTATTTAATGATCCCTTTCAGTCTCAACTCAACGTCTACCGTGTGGAATTCGCAGATGATGAAACACGAGTGTTCATGCACATCACTTTTCGCCCAAACTATTGGGTAAAGTTTGTGAAGGGAACATATCTCCTTGCTGATGGCAAGAAATTTCTCGTCAAGAGCTGTGATGGACTGAAACTTGACGAAGAACACTATATGCCGAGCTCTGGCAAGGAAGATGTGGTCTTCCACTTCGCACCGCTCCCCAAGAAGACCCGAAAGTTTGACTTCCTGGAAGGCGACGGCAAAGGTAACTTCAAGATACTTGGCATCGAGAGCTTCGATACCCGCAGCAAACGACTCTTCTCCTCGCTTTGGCGCAACGATGCGACCGGTGATTGGGAGATAGGATTCTATGATGATTTCGCCATCTACGACTGCCGTTACTGGCAATACAAGCAGAAGAATCAGAAGGGCGACAAGTACTCTTTCATCCTTACCGATGGCAAGAGCGACCTTGCTGTCAATATCGACAAACTTAAGCAAGGCAAGCGCACGATGAGCATCAACGGCAAGAAAGCAGAATATTCGCTCATTACCACTTCCTTCCTTCCGGATTATCCGCAGAAAGATGAGACCACAAGTATTAAGGATACCCATAACAAGCCTGATACGGCTATTGTAGTGGGATGGCTCAGGAATATGCCTAAGGAACTTTGGGATAGAGGACAGGAGTATAGTGTGGCATATTATGATCTCTTTTCCACATTCAAGGAAGTGAGCAGTTACAGCAAGCTCGATTCTCTTGGCAGATTTGAAATCAAAGTACCCCTCATCAACTCTACCGAGGTTTTTATGGACTGGAAACATAATTGTGTCAACACCGTGTTGGAGCCAGGTGAGACCTATTATCTGCTTTATGACTTCAAAGCTGGACATGCTATCTTCATGGGTAAGAACTGTCGCTTGCAAAACGAACTGCTCGCGCATCCTATTCCAATGATTGACGCAGAATATCCAGGTAAGTATGAAAATAAGGTTCCAGCCCAGGAGATGATGCAGATTCTTGAATCCAGATATAAGGAGGCTGAAGGGAACTTACGGAAACAGATAGAAAAATCGGCATCTATTTCCAGATGTTATCAGGAGTATGCGGCTCAATACCTTCTCTGCACTTATGCTTCGGATATCTTGCAAGGAGCATATAGAGTAAAAGACAATGTTTTCCCTCAGGAATATGTGAGCCAAGTGGAAAAAATATGGAAGGAGATTCCGCAGCCTTATACTCTGTTTCGTGACTATAATATGCTGACTAAAGATCTCATCGGCCAGGAAGCAAGGTTAAGGTACAGTACCCCCATGGGGAAGGCCTATGGATTCTTATCCACCAATTCTTATCCGGAACTGTTGAAAAAGCACAAGGCTCTGGGGGATATTGCGATAACAGATTCTGAAATTGCTACGGTGGAACAATGGGCTAAGAATCTGGATGCCATAACTATCAAGCAATATCAGACGACTGATGCCAAGGAGCAGGAGAAAATAGTAAATGCTTTTTCCAACTCAGCCCTTGCCAAGCGTGCTACGGCTATCATTGGAAGAGAAGATATTGCCAAGATGCTTAAGGATGAGACTCCTCTCCTCGAAGTATATTATGCCCAGCATATAGCTGATAGCATGGGATGCAGCCAGCAGCAGAAAGATGTCATCATCTCCAAAGCCTTTCTTGAGATCTTGGAAAGACGAGCCATGCCACTCAATAGTTATGGTCTTGACCTGGCAGAACACAGCATCAGTTCTGAAGTTATCAGGGAAAAAGTCTTGGCAGAACACCGTAAGTATCTGTCTTTGCTGAACAAGGATATTACAACGAGTCTCAAGACAGCTCCGCAGGATATGAGCGATGGAGAGAAGCTTCTTCGCCATATATTGGAGCCTTATAAAGGAAAGCTTGTATTGCTGGATGTCTGGGGAACATGGTGTGCCCCTTGCAAGATGGCTCTTGCCCATTCGAAGGAAGAGTTTGAACGGTTGGCGCCATACGATGTGGTATATCTTTACATGGCAAACAGCAGTCCTGAAGAGTCATGGAAAAATATCATCAAACTGAATGATTTAGTTGGCGACAATATCGCCCACTACAGATTGCCGGCGGCTCAGCAGAGTGCCATAGAGAATTATCTCAACGTTCACTCCTTCCCATCCTATCGCCTCTTCGACAAGGAAGGAAACCTGGTGGATGTGAAAGTGGATGCCCGCCAGCTTGACAAACTGGAGAGAATCATCAAAAAGTTGAGTAAATAAGAAAGAATACTGTTAGCAAATAGATAAAGGAAGAAGGTGTGTCATCATTTTTTAACGCACCTTCTTCCTTTATTTGTTACATAATATAAAGTATTTGATATATATGAAAAAGTAGAATTAACCCCAGTTCGGGATAAGATTTTGTTCATAAAAGTTGGTAGTCTCATAAATATTTTGTACTTTTATATGTGAAAATCAATTAGTTACAAAAATATTTAATCTGACTGCCGATTACAAAGTTACAGAATTATTTTGTATTATAGACGAGTTTTGCAAACTTTTTGATGCAGAAAATGCAGGTAATTTGCTGGAAGACAATAGCGGAGTGAAGCGTAGACGGCGTGCAGCATCGTTGT
>ERZ1026854.231-NODE-231-length-41101-cov-24.347050_pt1 | contig 41101 bp, 63 predicted proteins | sample MGYA00380157_ERZ1026854 | MGnify/ENA primary metagenome ERZ1026854 (study PRJEB33269, sample SAMEA4719793) | human gut metagenome | biome: human-associated habitat; feature: organic feature; material: feces | place: Cameroon | collected 2013-10 ... | reverse complement strand
TTAGTGCTGGTTTGCCATCCCATCACTCCGGCTCAGACCGATTTGGTTTACCGGTACGCGCTACATCTTTGCCCGCAGCTGTCAAGCCTTGGACATATTTATTTAAGGACTCGCCTTGGAGGTCACTGACCTTCTTCAGCTCTGTCAATGCCGCATCGACTTCATACGTCTGTTCGGCAAAACTCTTAATGGCGTCAGTTGCCACGTCAATCATCTCACGGTACTGTTGCCATGTGAGCATACCATCGTTGGCGGCTCTATCAACATCGCCAAGAGACGATGCTACACCGCTAAGCCCGCTTTGAGCCGCAGACACGCCATCAGCGTTGACCTTAATGCTGACGTCTTTGATATTCTTGGCCGCATTGTTGAGTTGCTTCTGTATGTCGCTAACATCCAATACGACCCTTGCGAGGATAGAAAAATCCGTACTACTTGCCATATCTCACCATCCTTTACTTTTTGACATGGCTATAACCGATGAGTATGGACTCAGCCGTATCATCATCGTTCTTTGTGCTTGTAGGCGACACCCATTGCAAGTCAAGCCCAAACAGCTCGTTTGCCATATGCACCGCCTTCTCTTTCATAGCGTCGCGCTTCATTCCAGCGCGTGTACCATCAAACATGCCAAGCTTATGCCGCCAAGTACTCGGCAACACGAACACCGGCTCAAGTTTGAATCCTGCGCAAAGACTCAAAATCATGCCGTGTACTGCGCCAAGCTTGACGATTGTTTGCTTGCCATCCTTGAGAGGCACATCCTCGGCTACGACAACATCAGGGACGTACTCGCGGAACAATGCCGCAAGCTCCATGGTTTCATCCATCAGCCGGTCTCGCCATGTGTCGCCGTGCGGTTTGATTTTGCCGTAAGCTATCAGCCGCTCATCTTCAAACACAGCCCAACCCGTGCAAGAGGTTGAGGCGTCCAGCGCGATTATCGTGCCCATCCTGTCATCTTCACCTCCAAACCTTGTCTTGCCAATCCATCTCTAAGCCATAGCATCATCTGCCGTCTCTGGCAATGTTTCATCAGCCGTTGCCATACGTCGATATTATGCCGCCATGGTGTACTATCACCAAACAGGTCGCCGGTCTTGCCTTGGTATAGAATCTCGGCAAGATATTCCCGTGCATCACCCCATGACCGCTTAGCCTCAGCAAGCGATTGACCAGTCACGAGGTTGTAATCTGGTGTACCATGCTGGCCGAGATACGACGTGTAGACCATGCCGTCAGGGTCGTAATGGAACTTATACTCGACGGTGTTTCCACTGATACCCGTGCCCTTAGTTGGCTCATATGACCATGACCTTGCAAATTCGCCAGTGCGCTCATAAACCTCTGGCTTGCGTTCGGCGTAGATAAGCTCCTGCACCAGTTGCTCATTCTCCTTGTACACCTGTTGCATGAGATATTCAACGCCTTCACGAATCATCGGCATGAGCGCACGACGTACCTGCGCCTCATTTCTGTAGCCCTGCATACTTCTCCAGTTCCTTCATGTCGATACTGTCAATCTTGCTCTTGAGCGCCTTGCCAAATTCCTTAACAACCCGCTCAATGGACTCGTGGTACTTGATTGCCGTCTCAAGGTCATACATATTATAGATATATCGCCGCACCATATCAATCAGCCCACTACGCAACAGAGTCTCATGTCCAATTTCCTCAAGCTCCTCCGGCTTCATATCAGTAGCCATCGCCAGAATCAACATATCAATATTCTGCTGACGTTCAGCCCATGTATCGCCGACTTCACTCAGGCTGTTCACAATCGCCTGAATTTGAGCATACGTCAGATGTGGATTAACCTTAACGTCGTACTGCTCCAGATAGATAGGTTCCAAATTCTTGATTGCCTTCATTGCCTTTTAATTTCCTTTCAATGTCAAAATTTTACAAACTGCGCCGCATACATAGCGCCCATACCGACAATGATGATAAGCCACGGGAAATTTTTCTTCAGCCAATCCCGCATATCAAAATTGCCCGCTTTTTCAATCACATCGACTTTCTTGTTGACCGCATCAATCCGCTCAGCCGCATCATTCTCAACCTCGGTTAGCCGCTTATTTGTCGCCTTATTAGCATCTTCGAGGTCAGTTTTCATCGTTTTGATTTCGTCGGATTGTTTGTCGATTTTGTCATTAAGCCGAATCATAGACTCTTGAATTTTCGTCATTGTATCAGACAATTTTTCATTTGTCTTAATACTGCGGTCAATCAAGTCTTGCAGATAAGGCCGTGTTGATTCAAGCGTTGTGATGCGGCGGTCGTGGTCGTCGAGCTTTGTATAGATTTTGCCGAGTTCGCCATCTGCCATTACTTACTCCCTCACTCTCGTATTTTATATTCGCCAGATTTTAATTGCTTCACGCGGACATAAAGAGGCGTGTGGTCGAATGGATTCTTGACTCGTATCGTCTGCTTACCCAAGTCGATGTATAGCCAGCCCTTGCGGATTTCAACGACCCGGCAATATCCATCTGGTACAGCCGCTTGCCGCTTAACCTTGCAATCAGCTGGCATATAGCGGTTATCTCGCCAGTTGCCCGTCTCAGGGCAAAGATATCGCCATGGGCATACCTCATTGGTGATTTGGCAGACGTTTGCGTTTACATATTCGCACATACTGTTCCACCTATTTATGAATTTATTGGTACTAACCCTCTATCAAGGAGGCTTTGTGGACATTTGCGCTTGCCGTTAATATAACGACTCAATGTAGAATCACCGATGCCAAGATATCTTGACAGGTCGATTTGTTTTGTAAAATGGATGCCATCGACGGTAAAGTCGAAATCCCCACCTTCGCTACGTTTAATACGCTTATCTTCGCCATCAATCACACGCAACCCTCTATTATACCATTCATCTGGCATAGTGCGAGCACCACTAAGCCATGATACCACTACTGCCGCTTCAATATTATTGACATTGGAAAAATACGATATACTACGATATTCAACACCATCACATACAACCGCCACTTTATTGGCATTTTGTTCGGACAATATTTTACTCATCTTGGCCTTATACTCGTCATCTGACCATCGCTGAACCAATCCAGCAGACAGCTTCGCTCTAAGTTCAGCATCTTGATAAGTAGCTAGCAACGACTCAGACTTCTTCCGTAAAGCCTCTGGCGTGTTTGATATTGCGTACATCTTATCATAATCTTCAACCCATCTGTTATGTTGAAAACGGCGTATCTTCTCTTTGGTTTCATCAGACACCTTACCACGAGCACTGCCGCCCTTCTCAACATTATAACCCCATTGAGTTGTAAGAGAACGAAATAGAGCGATAAGATATATTTCAATGCGTTCAGCTTCTTCTTTGGTTAACTCATCAATAAGAACCTCGCTCACAAAATTCTCTCTACCATATTTTCTAAACGCTCGACCAATAGGCGTATTAAGCGCGTATGTGCCCCAACGCTTCTTAGGCTCTTGTCGTGTTAGACCAATATATCTTTTCCAATTTATCAAATTGGTGTGCATATACACCTTGTAACATCTATCCATATTAACCTCCTTTCTAAAAAATTAAAAAATAGGGCGCTCGCTTAAAGAAATACGAACGCCCTAATGTGTCAACTATTAGTAAATAGTGACGTAGGCAAACGCCTGGGGAACCTTGGGATAACCAGTCAACGTAATACCGATAACGGTCTTGCCGCTCGCACCACCAGTAATCTCGCCATTATTATCAACGGTGGAATTACCCTCAAGCACAGTAAAGGTAAAATTGCTATTATCCTTACGCTGAGAAGCAACGTTATTGCCGTACACCACACGCATAATCAGAGTTTCCTTCTCGCCAGTACCAATCTCGACATCGCCATTTTCAGGAGCGATAAGCTGGACATTATCTTGCCACTTAGCGCCAAAAATCTGCTCGGTCATAGAGCCGTAAGTAGCCTCGTTGGTACAGCCGGTACCAGAGGTGTAACGGAACGCAGTACCACTCAGCTGAGTAGGAGCGGAGCTGGTGGCGTTCAGAGTCAAATCCTGAGAGGGGTCAAGACCCAGACGGGGGATGTCGGTAATCAGACGGCCAATCACGGACGCGCTGGAATCAGCATTAACGTCGGCGTTGTACAGGTCGTTCAGGATGACCACATGCAGCTCCTCAGGATTGAAGTCCGCAGGAATAGGCATCATACGGGCGTTTTCGTCCATGTAAGGATACTTGATGCAGTACACATCGTTCACCTGAGCGCCAGTAACGGTCAGATAGTACTTGCCGCCAGTCTGAGTGATAGCGCCGATAGTCCACACGGTATCAGCGGGCTTCTTATACCAACCAATCATAGTGCCACTGAACGCGGCGGGAGTATTGGCTAGCTCGATTTGACCAGCAACGGTCACGGTCTCACCAGCCTCGGATTCATACATGGCAGTACCGCCCTGCTCAATGGTGGTACCCAGAGTCCATGCCAGATACTCCAGATTGAAGGTGGCATTGGTCAGCGTAACGTTTAGAGTAGAGTCGCTGAACCAACGGCCCAGCAGAGGATTGGACTTGCCGCCACGAACCTCGTTGGGGCTTGCGCTGAAGGAGAAGGTGTTCTCAGTCAGGGTGCTTGCTTGGCCTACAAAGTCGCTACCCTTGAAAATCAGGGCAGTACCGACGTTAGCCAGAAAAGCTTCAGCCATTAAAATTTCCTCCTTTATAGATTATATTGTTTTAATAATTGTTCTGCATGGGATGTGCCATCGCCTTGGCTGACATTGGTAATACTGCCATCGCCGCCAAAGGATTGCTTGTATGCGCCCATGCTCGTCATATACCCATCGTACTTGCCACGCTTGTTGCGATAAATCCAGTGTTCAGCCTTCTTATCGCCGCAATACAGCGCCAAAGCACGAGTGGTCAAAAATTCAACCTCGCCAGTTACTTCCTCGAACACGCCCTGATGTTCACGCATCGTCATTGCCATCTGTTCACGTTTTGTTATCCCGGTATGTGCTGTGATAATGTTGATTTTGCGCTCAAGTGTCGGGAACTCCTTGCCAAAATTTTTGACGGCATCAACTTCGTCCATCATTTTGCGTAGTTCGGGATTGACATATTCATCGTCGTAGTGTAGAATGTTCTGGTAGAGAATAATGCGAGATATCTCGTCGAACTTCTTCGCCGTGATAGTAACGCCGTGGGTCTCATCAACAAGGACAGCTCTGCCACGTTCGTTCTCGCCAACATACCAAGCGTCCATACCCATACAAAGATGCAGGATATTGGTCAGCTTAGCCGCAAGTAGTTCGTCGACCTGCGAGATGTACTGTACCATATATTCAAGATACGACATCTGAATGATGTCAACGTCAGCCGACGAGTTCTTGTCGTATTGCAGGATGTCCGTGCTAGACAGGAACACGTCCGAATCCGGAAGTAATACGGGTTTAATCAACAACTCTACGTCATCAAGCTTATAGGGAACAGGCTTGTCGAACGTAAAGTACGCTCGCCGCAGGAAGTCGAGGTTAACCATCGCAGGTACCTTGCCGACCTCTATCGCCAGCGTTCACGGCCATGTACAGCTGTACGCCGGTAAAGGTCTTGCTGTTGCCAATGGTCGACTTTGCCGCACAGTATCGGCTCAGGTCATCCAGCCATGTCATCTTGCCAACGCCGCCAACTTCGGCCCCATTAAGCACGTCGAGCATGATGTGGATGAACAAGTCGCCACGGTTCACGGGAACGCCATTATATTCGACAAGCGACATCTGTCCCCCATAGAGGAAATCGAACGCATATACAACCGTTGCGTTGTACAGCTCTTTGGGATGGTCGTAGTAGTTGTAAATTTTCAGGATGCATTTACTGGTGGGGATTGCGTCCTCAACCAGATTGGTAAAGAATACGCCGTAATCCTCTTGCTTACCAGTTCGCCACAACAAGTCGAGCTTCTGTGCTGTGGTCAAGTTTTCCTTGCTCAGCGCATCATAGCTGTTGTAGGCCAGCAATTTCCACAAGTCCTCGGCATACGTCGACGTGACCAGATAGCTCAAGATGTTGTAGGGGATGTTGGGCAGATTGGATAACGAGTTATACATCAAACCCCTCCCTTCAACTTGTTGATGCGGTCAAGCATATCGTCGGCTGTTGTGGACTCCGCATAGCTGGTATGGCTGTTATCGGCAACGCCGTTCTCAATATCGTCGCCATCATGCAACTCGTCCAGATACAGGTCAAGTTCAAGATACGTCGGCTTAGCATCGGCGTCGCTGTAGTTCAAGGCGTTCTGGTACGCATACAGCTTGAATGGACGACCGCCAAACATGTAGCGTGTGTTGAGCTTGAACAACCGCAGGGTATCGTCGTTGCCCTGCACCTTGACAATGGCGTGGTTATTCGGCGTGATAATATACCTGCCGACCTGAGTAGATGGCGCGGTCATGTCGTAATCAATCACGCACGGGATGCTGAACACCTCGCCAGTGGTAGGGTCAACAATCCGCATGACGTTATTGCAGCGCCGGGTACCAACCTCTTGCGCAATGCCGTTGAAGCTGCTGTAGTCGTTGACAATCCAGTAGTTGCCATCGAACTTGTAGTACTGACCACGCTTGCATCGGTGATGAATGTCGCGGAAGTACATGCGCATGAAATCGCGGCTGTCCTTGAGGCCACTCGTAACATCGCCAACAGCGGTCTTAACCCATGCCTCAATGCAGTTGTACTCAGCAGAGCCAATGTCGGCTTGCTCATAGATAGCGCCGCCATTCTCAGGCGTCTTTGCGGCAGTATTCGACCACTGCTCATCTATGAAAGCTTGCGCCAAATCCTCATAGTAGTCATGCGGTTTAGCGTCGATAAACTTGCCGTAATCCTCAAGCACCTTGCTCACCGCCTTTTGCAAGACCGCACATATGGAACACGATGGTCTTGACGGTCGACTTTTCAAGGCTGGTGCCAGCGCTTCTCAGGCCACGAATATACCGGTATATTTCCATCTGAGCCGCGCCCAGATAGTACATGCCGATGCGGTCAAGATACGTCAAGTAGTCATCCTCCGTCACGGCAGATGTCGGCTCAAGAACATCCTCATACAGCAATAGAATTTTGTAGAGCGGTGCGGTCAATTTGTTATCTCCCATATCGCCCTCCATCAATATTCGTAGCTGTCAAGGTCTTGAAGCAGATAGTTGGTCGTTGCACGGCTAACTTCCTCACGCAGCTTGTCGATGATGTTGCCCTTTTCCTTAAAGTTCTGCGACTCGCTGTTGAACGAGTACTGGTTCTTCAGGCCGAGCTTTAAGGCAATCTGCGCGGCGTTATTCGTCTCGTTCTGCCACCAAGCGATAACCCAGTAGCAGGACAGGATGTAGACCTCGGTGTCGTTCAGGTCGGAATTGAACGTGCGCTCATCGGCGTCGTATTCCAAGGACTGACGGCATTGCCAGAAGTTGGGCAAACATTGAATCAGCCACCCATCAAGCCGTGCCTTGAAGCCCTCCTCGCTTTGGTTGAGGAGCTTCACTAGCTTGTAATCGTCGATGATTGCCAAGCCACGTTCTTCAATTTTATCGAATGAGGTAATGTTGCTCACCCCTTCTTTATTCGTCGTCAGGCTCAATAGCCATCAAGTCTTTGCCACAGAGCTTACCCAGCTCAACCACGATGTTGGCGTCAACCGGCAGACCATTCATCTTGCGGTCGGACACCATATCGACGATGATTTTCTTCTGGGCATCAGAGGCATTGCGATAGATGTCGCAAACCTCGCCAGCGCTCTTATTCAGCAGCGCTTTCATCTGCTCATCAGACAACAGGTCGACATATGCGCCGTCCAGTTCCATCTCACGAACAAAATCAGCATCAGCAATATACACCATACCATTGACCATGGTATTGGGCATATTATTAACAATGGCGCGGGCTTCGCTCTCAGGAATCATCTTAGAATCAAACTGAGCATCCATATGATAGAACCGATTGCCCTTGAGATTCAAACCACCAGCAGTCATATTGATAAACTTGATGCTACGAGTAGACTTGGGCGCTGGCTCAGCCTGTGCGGCCATACTAGCGCCAGCCATCATCGCTTGCATCTTAGCCGTCATCTCGGCCATCTGCTTTTCCTGCTCAGCCAGCTTGGCCTTCAGTTCGGCAGTCTCATCAACAGTGGTGGGCTTCTCCTCAGCGACCTGATTAACAACATCTTCCTTCTTGGTTCTTGCCATGATTTATTTTCCTTTCTATTTCCTTTTATTTTCCATTTAGGCACAAGGGGCATATAGCCCCTCATGCCATAGAGTTAATCAATGTTGATTACTCAGTAATGTCGTACTCGCCAATCCACGCACCACCGGTAAATTCAAACGAATAACCCTTACGCATCGTGAAATTGGAGGAGATATCAGCATTCTCATAGAACTGATTGCTGTTGGTCAGGGCAGTGGACATAACGCCAGCAACGACCTTGTTGACAGCGGGGCTGACAATGTACAGCTTGGTGTCGTCCAGAGCCAGGCCGAAATCAGCAGAGCCGGTAGGAGCCTGGGGCAGCTCATAGACGGGGAAGCCGTAGAAGTCCTTGACATAGTTGATGACGGGGTTAGCACCATCAATCATAATACGACCACCCAGAGTGGAATCGGGCAGAACGTTCATCAGAGCGGCGGCAGTACCCATGATGACGGGCTTCGCCATCATGTTGTAAGCCTGAACACGCTGAGCCAGCTGAACCAGCTTCTTGCCATCAAACGCACCAGACTCCTTGAAAGCGGCGGGATAGGAAGCAGCGGCCAGACCAGCGGACAGGGCGCTCATAATCTCGATGTTCATGTCAATCTTGATGGAGATGACGATAGCGCGGACAGCCTCAGCAAGGTCATCCTTGCCAGCATAAACACGAGCCATATCCACATCGGTGGTGATGATGTGCTCGATGGGGGACAGCACGATGTTGCCAGCATACTTCTTCTGGCGGAAGCTGGTGCGCTCGCCACGAGCACCCTTGGACACAGTGTACAGGGTCTTGGCGGGAATCTTCAGGTTCAGCACATCGCCATAACCCACAGTGTGGAAATCAACAAAGGGGGCGAAGGTAGCGCGGACATAACCGGGCAGAACCACGTTTACCATGGCGTTCACGATGGCAAAGTTGGCGTACTTCACCATGGGGTTAGCGAAGAAGAAGTCCTTATTGGAATCATCCATTTTGCAGCCAGACAGTCGCTCCAGCTCAGCAAAGTAAGCAGTACGCACCTTAGCGGACTTATCGGCCAGAGAAACGGTCTTGTCGTAAGCGCCCATGTTCTGTCCCCACTCTTCAGCGGCTTTATGATTATGGTAATCGGCAAAGGCAACATAGCAATCAGTGTTGCCTTTCGCAAAGGCAATGATTTCGTTGGAAATAGCCATATTTATAAATCTCCTTTATCAAATTATAGTATTATTTGCTAAACCTGCAATTAGGCCAGCTTCTGAAGAATCCAGGTCTTGACCAGCTCAGAGCCGCAGTCGATAGTGTGAGTGCCCAGAATAATAAAGTGAGCACCAGAAGCAGCACCAGCAGTCAGCTTACCAGAAGTCTGAACGGTAGCATGGGTCTCAGTGGTTGGAGTGGCAGTGAAAGCGGCAGCATCAACCTCAATGCAGTCGCCCTTGACCAGACGCTTCACAGAGATGGGCTTGCCAGCCTCATTGTAGAAATAACGAGGATCATCATAGACCTGAGCATCAATGCCATAGCCCTGAGCGGGAGTACCGCAAATCAGGTCGGGGCTATTGGTGGCAGTAACGGCGAACTCATAGCCGCCATCAGACTTCAGGCCAATGTCGCCCAGAGCAACAAAGGTGCAGTTATCCATATCGGTCTGAGAAATGCCAACGTAGTTATAGGCGTCAACGTCCCAGAAAGCACAGTGAGTGCCGTTAAAAATAGCATGAGTATTAGCCATAATTATAAAACTCCTCCATTAAATTATTTTTTTGATTACAGTCTATCCCAAACACTGGTAGACTTGGTTTTCTTGGTTTCAATAGGCGCAGCAAATCTAAACACACCCATATCATCCTTCTTGACGGACTTCTTTACCTCGCTAAAGCAAACGGCCTTAACCTTATTGCTCCAAGCGTCAAAGGTAGTCTCGTCGCAAGCCAAACCTTCCTCACGGAAAGCAGCAAATTGCTCGTCATTGACAAACGGCTTGATTTCTGCCATAATAGCCTCAACGGCGCAAGCGTTCTCCTTAGCCATGACCGCCTTCTTATACTCGCGCAGGTCGGCCAGCTCAGTATCACGCTCCATGATGATATTGTCGCGCTCCTCGATATCCTTTTCGAGCTGTGCAATCTTAGCCATCATCTCGTCCTCAGACGTCTTGGTTTCATCGTCATCATCCTCGGCAAAGCGATAGTCGGCCACGTTCTCAGGTTCAGCGAACTGCTTAATATTATCAGTCTCAGTAAACTCCTGCTGAACCTCAACAACCTCATCAGCAACGGTCATGCCGTCCTCAGTCAGGCTAAAGTCAAGGCGGTACAGCTTCATGTCGCGGTCACGCAGGATAGCAAATTTCTTGTTATCTTCCTCGTAAACGCCGACGATGCCATACTCCCAATGCCGAGACTCGTCGATTTCGTGCCACAGACGGCTCCACATATCGCCAATGTCCACAGCGGCAAATTCAACTTCCTTAGCCATCTTTTCCTCCTTTCCTTCGTCGTTGTCCAAATCAAGTTTCTTGTAAATCTTCTCGACTTTATCTACAACCGCATCCTCACCCTGCTGTTTGGCATATGCCAGCGCAGAAGCAAGACCATAGCGATTATAAACCAGCTTATCGCCGTCAAACTGCATCACCGGATATTTCAGGTGCTCAGACGGCGCATCCTCCCAGCCATCCTCGACCAGCAGGTACACATCCTTGACAAGCTTGGCGCGATTAGATGCCTCCATTATTTTATCTCTCAGGGCGATTTTATCAATTTTGCCCCAATCGGCATCAGACATGGCCTCTTTAGACTTGTCGACCTTATAGAATTTCTTCTCAGCCATAGATTGTTTCCTCGTTTCAACAAATTTTTTCAAACTAGACACGGTATCAACATGACGCGCACGGTAGTAATCCTCGGCGTCGCTCTCGCTGAACCGCACAAACGTGATGTCGCTCTCAGGGCAGCTCGGCTTGACCCGCTTACCCAGAACTGTCACGCCTTTGATGCTGAACGACTCGGCGCTATCTTCGTCATCAGGCTTCATTTCAAATCTCGCCTCTATACTGACAGCACGATTGTTGTCGTTCTCAAAAATCTCACAGAAGTCAGCCGCATACCGCTTGCTGATAATCGCGTCGCAATATGCCCGCAGATAGCCGTCGTCATCCTCAACAAACTCAATATCTTGGTCTTTGGGAATCATTCCAACTATATGCTCGTCCTTTTCATGCGTAGTCGCATCACCCATAAACATCTTAGCCACAATCCACATACCAAGCGCAGACGGCGCAGATGCCCGCAAGCAATCCTCATCAATGCCAATACCATGGCTGTTAGGGCGAGTAGAAATATAGCCCAATCTGGCAATACTGAACTCCTGCTCGTCATAATCGGAAAATTCAATCCGCTTGATTTCCTCTACTGCAAAGTTATATTCTCTCTGCAATTTCTTACCTCCTTTCCTCAAGGATAGCAAATATATCAAAGTTCAATGCCGTTATCAGCACAGAACTTCAACATCTTTTTAGTGTGCTTAAACCATAAGCTGCCATCATCGTCTTTCCATTCTGGAATATTACCTGCCTGATGCGCCATAAACGCCATATCGCCATCAAGGCATACATATTTGCTGGTATCAGCAGGTGTGCCAAGTCGAATCATGTTACTCGGCCTCCTTGAGAATCCAGAAGTCAGGGATATCGTGGTCATATGCGCCAATTCGCTCATCGCCATAAACATCCATTTTGTCATTGAGCAAAATCACCTGCTCAACGACCTCATTCACGTCCTCCAGCATATCCAGCAGGTCAGCGTAGACGTGGATATCATTGTTATCCAGAGCGATTTTACATACGCCCATGAACATGGTTTGGAAATCAATGACACGGCGTTCAACCTCAGCAACAATATCGCTTGCTCGGTTGTAGTCCTCAGCGCCACTAGGCGTTTCACCATAGACCACGGCAATATTGTAGCGTTCCAGTGTGCGCTCGCCAATAATATCGCTCAACGCAGGGAACCAATGGGCAATGCCATGATGGATACGGTCAGCGGTCTTGTTCATGGCGAACTTAACGCCCATGACGCTAACCATGCGGTCGAATTTGCGGTTCTCAATGAAGCACTGCTTAATCAACTCCATCAGCGCATCTTGCGTGTTCTTAGATACAATCATATTGTTCATCCTCATTCAAGCATTTCACGACTTGCCTCGCCCGAATCCGTCAATGCAGATGAATCCTCTCTTGGACGACCACCATCATTACCACTTTCACTGGGCGATTTTGCGGTATTTGCGTTGAGCATAAGCTGGCCGTTCTTAATACACCAGCCAGTCGCCCTAGATTCAGCAAGCATCCTATCAAACGTCACAGGGTTCATACCGATAGCACTTGCCCACGCAGACGAGTTCAGCACCAATCCACGCTCAGCCAGCTTGGTCAGCTTGTCAAATCTCGCTTCTTGCTCAAAGCGATAGTTAGAGCCTACGAACTCGAACTTGAACTTGTACTTGCTGGTCATCTGGTTGACGTAGAAGTCAAGAAAATTGTTGAACTGCGCATACATCGGCTTCATCGTCTGGTAAACCTCATTCAGTGCCGCCTCAATTTCGGCATTGCTCATACGGTCAGACGAATAGATAACACGGCTGATGCCAGTGCCAAGTCCAGCGGTAGTCGTCAGGTCGTTGTTGTAAGACTCTGGGTTCTTATCCTCATACTGAAAGAACTTGATATTCTCAAGCGGCATGGCGGCAAGTTGGAATTGGCGCTTCAGGCCAGTCTTTGCCTTCTGCATGAAAGCGCCCAACGTCTTGGGGTCGATGGCAAATTGGTTGGATTGAGTGCCCGATTTAGCCGTATCAAACAGCCGAATCTCACCAGCCAAAATACCAGCAGCTGACAGCAAATCCTTGTCATACTGTAAGTCGCCAACCTCATTGTTACGCAGAACATTAGCAACAAACGGCGCAAGGAACGGGTTCTGGGCAAAGCTGTCAGTAGAAAATTTGAAGGCCCACGCGCCCGAAAGTGGTGATACATCAGCCCACAGCGCATAGCTACCATCACGTTGGTTCAGGGGTGCGGATGGACGGTAATCAATCTGCTGAGCATCAATAGCTCTGAGGTACGTCTGCTTCAACGACGGGTCAAACCCCTCGATATCCACGCCGGGTTGCATGAAGTACAGGACGTTGAAAGACCACAGTAAGCCTTTTTCAAAATATCCCGTCAGCATACAATAATCCTGCGGCATGATTTGCAGAGCGTACTTCATTTTGCCACGGTTGCCGCTCTTGGTCTTGCGGAACCATGTGTAATACGTCTCGCTGGTCATCACGTTCAACAGGACGTTATAAAATTCCTTCTTGTAGTCAAAGTTCGTCAAGAAATTATCAACCGTCTGCCGGTCTTTCTTGTATGTGTCGCTGTTGTAGTCGTCTGCCGTATATGCGTTCTTGCAAGTAATTTGCAGGTCAAACGACAGAGCGTTTGCATAAGAATACAGTGTCCGCTTAAACAACATATCAACAGACCGAGCAAAATCTACATAGCCAGCTAAATTCTCGCCGCTATTCTTGTAATCTTGCAGAGCCTTCTTAACCTGCTCAGCATTAGGCAGTCGCGGATTGTTGTTCAGGTTCGCCAACAGCTGATTGCTCAGGAACGGCGAGAACCATCCATCAACTGCCATAAGCCCAGCGCTAAAATCAAGCACATCTTGAATGTCGCTACGAATTGTATTTTCTGCCATCGTCACCCTCCTTTCTTAATAAATTTTTTATCACCATACAAGCTGGATAGATTCTACGTCGAAATCATCTTCTTGGTCTTGACGCTGCCACTCATTTTCGATATAATCAAAAATGAGCAACCCCATAGCACAAGTAACCGCACGGTCACGATGTCCACCACGAGGCGCTTCCAGCCTAATTTGGTCGTTTTTTATTTCCGTCTTGAGATTTACAGCCTCAGATATCAACAGGTCAGTTTGACCATATGGTGCCAGTGCATTTGCCAGCTGACCGGCATCCATCTTGAAATATTCGCCACTATCCTCAAGTTGCCCCTGAGCGTCCATCATACCGATAAGCAATTTGACAGTACCACGTTCAAGACGCCGTTTCATCGACCGCCAATACGCCGTGTTCAATGCCGAAGTGCCAAAAATTGGTATAACACAATGAACGGCATTGGCATCAACAGCATGTGACCGATAATAGTCCAACTTATCATTTGGTGCTACATGATATTTCGGCTCATCGGCAACCGTAAGTCCAGAAGATGGGATATATGACCCGTATGCACCCGTATATGGTTTGCTCAACGAGTTCAGCACAGCTTCACCACCAGATCGACCATCTGGCACCAAATAGTCCGCATCATATAACCAATATAGCTCCTTGAGCCGATTAGCACATCCATCTGCATCATCGGCTGTTGGTAAGCCCTCGATATATTCAATGTGGCAATCAAAGTGGTCTTTTCGCCATATACCAGCTATACAAAAGGCAATGCTGTTATCGCTCTCGTTGGTCTTGCTCTTGGTTTCAGTCCACGCAAAGTCGGAAACCACCATGCGAATTTCTCGCTCTTTCTTTTTGCGATTATCGATTTGATTCCCCATAATGAAATCAAGCGGTGTTGGCGGCGTAAAACAACGCTCAAGCACTTGGTTCTTCTTCAGCGATTCAAGACTAAAGAACGCATCCTCTGTGTTGCCAACTGCCTCATTAAGATAGTTCATGCGGAATTCAATGTCTCCGTTGATTTTCTTTGCGCGGCGATAATCACCCCAAGTTTTGAGGTTGTTGTCGATACTTACAAAGAAATCCGACGCCTCAACATTGTATTTGGTACGTTTGTCAGTGTAATAGCCCGACACGCAATCTTTCCACGTCTTGTACCACCACATAAACGAGTAGTAAGACGAACTCAGATAGACGGCTTTAGATTCTTCAACCCAGCGCTTGTTTTTGGCGTACTCCGGATTGCTCAGATATGCTGCCTGACGGGGGAACAACATTCCGTCAAAGATATCATCGATGTCGCCCTTCTTCATAATGGCAACCTCGTCATAAATGGTGAACGTACTTCGACTACCTTTAGCGCTCTGCGTAGGCGCTAACACCTTCAGAGTGGAACCGTTCAGTGTGCATTTGATGACATAGCAATCAGTTGGTTTTGTAATAACTAGCCACTCTTGCTCATAGTAATATCTGAGCAACGGCGATATCTTCAAGATAAGCTCAGCAAGAATTTTATCCTCGACGATTTTATTCGCTTGGTCTGATGTTGTTGCCGTAATAACGACCCAGCTGTTGGGATACAACAACAGCTTGATAATTGCCGCTAACGCCGTAATGAACGACTTAGCAGTACCTCGGCTTGCCCGCCAAAAGAACACGTCGGATACGCCAAGTAAATGCAAAGCATGGCGCTGAAACGGCTTGAGCTTAATACCCAACGCCAACTCAGCAAATATATCCCAGTTACGTCGAAATAGCGTTGTCCATTCAATAACATTATCCTCTACGTCTTGGTCGATATGTCCATTTGAATCAACCGCCCGCTTGAGGTTGTTCTGCATGAACCGACGCCGCAATGCGCCTGTTGCTGACTTCATCGCTCATCCCTCGGAATATCTGGATAATCTCGGCTACCCGCTATAGCATTGCGCAGACACCGCATATCCTCTGCACGGTCTTTCTCATGTTCGCACATGTCAATGTATTTTTGCAAATCCTCACACTCAGCAGGTTTAGTCGTCTCAATCATGGCAACAAGTTTCTCAAAGGCTATGCGTGAATCAGACTTGTCGGCAGCATTGACGAAATCGGAAATTTTCAGCAATTTCATCAAATCTGTGATTTCCTTAGTTGTCTGCCCCTTCTCATCATCGCCCTTAAATTTGCGCAATTCAGCCTTGCACAAATCACGATATCGCAACATCATGCCGACGTCCATATCAGGAATATCAGCAGTGTAACCATCAAAATAATCGTCAAGCTGCTCATAATCCTCATCTTCAAAATCAGCGCCCCAAGTCTTGGCCCATACCTTACGCTGTTCAGCAATATCAGCATCCCGCTTCTCAGCTTCAGCAACCTCATCCTCAGTGCCAATATGAATAAAATCGCCAAGCCCCATATCGCTGTCGATGCAACCTTGATATTTCTTTCCGCAATCCTTGAGCAATGCAATATACGTCAGAAACAAACTCGGCTTACGACCAGCACCAAGCGGCACTTGCTTCAACTGCTCAAGCGTGGCCTCGTATACCTCCCGCACCATCGGAAGGTCATTAGCCATACATACAGACCACAATGCCGCACCCTCGTTGCCGGTTGCCGCAAGAGCATCCTTGAACTTGGCTGTACAACACTCTTTGCACATATACATATATCCGGGCTTAATTGGGTTGGAATGGAACGTCTGCTTGTCCTTGGGCTTTTGGCAACAACCGCACAGCCGGTCTTTTGTTCGATTGTATTCCATTTGCTTTCCCTTTCTTTCCAATAGCATAAAGGCGGGCATAGCATCTAGCCACACCCGCTCATGCTCCATATTCAGTTGTCTGTGATACCCTATTGCTAGAGGCTTACGGCGTTACGCCTTCAGTGACCGCAGTATCACCGTTGCTACGGGACTTGCGGTAGATAGTAGACCACCTCCCTTATTCTTTAGTTTGGAACACCAAACAGTTGGACAAGTGCAGTAGCCTCCTTTCAATAATTTGCCACACGCCATTGATTAGTAGCGTGGTTCGCTTTACTGTGCGATACAGCTATTAAATGGGGTCGGTTTATATGCCGCCCTCCCCTCGCAAGACGGCAATCACTGTTGGCTTTCAAAGAACGGCCAAGTATTACTCAGCCGTTGGTCTGAATATGCAACATGGCATATCAGATAAACATGAAGCGCCATACAACGCATCAAGCAACTCCTTGTACGCATGGCACACGAGCTATATCCAACCTTCCCATGCCGAGCTATGTGCCCCTCAAGCATACATAGCATCCGCCAGTATGGAAAGGATTGAATCGAGTTAATTAACGGCGGTCAGCCTATCAAGTAGCACCCACTCGCCATTGCACCGCTTAAACAACGCAATGCGCTCAGGCTCAAGTTGACATAGCACACGCTCATATTCCATATATGCGCGTTCTTCAGCACCAAATACTGTGCGCGTCTTATATCCGTCAATGGCAGCAATAGGCTCGCCGCGTTCATGTGAAAAGGCAATTTTATACATATTGTGCATAGGTATACCTCAAAGATAATAGTTGCGACTCCACGTCTTGCCTTGGTCAGTATACATCGCCATATAAGCAGATGGCCGAGCAGATACACGGATTTTCTTAGCAAATGTATCAGTTCCAACAATAGAGCCAATGCGGGTCAGCGTTAAATCGCCAACATCAGTGATGCCCACAGCTTTAGATTCAGGTCTGTGCAGGTGGCCGCAAATAATTTCATCACAGTCAATGCCATACAAATTACTGAAATAATCAAGTGTCGTCTTGATATCTTTGTCCTCGCCATGCTGGAACATGATGTTAGTGCCACGAATTGTCTTGATAGCCACCTCTTGGTAATCATCAACTGTAATCCAGTCAACATCAGCAAGCCGCAGCTTCATCAATTCTACTACAATCTTTGTCAAATTCTCGCCTTCAAATGATGGACGAGATGTAATGCTACGGACAACATCATGATTGCCACCAATAGTCACCACATTGATGCGCGTATTCAGCCGCTGACCCATCTCTACCAGCCAATTAGACAGGAACTCGCCCAGTCGAATGGCGGTATCAACCACCGGCTCACGCAGTTTGACAAGACTGGATTCGCGCAGGATATTCTCCAGTAAATCGCCGCATATAGCCACGGTCAAGTCATCAAACACAAGGTCGTCGGCCTCCATCTTATCAATGATAGACCACAGCCGCTGACACATAATATCATAGCTGTACTCGTTGACAACCTCATTGTAATAGCCACGGATTGTAAACGTCGAGTCAGCATGAAGGTCGGAAATGGCAAGTAATGCTGTCGTACCATCATATCGCGGCTCAATGTCAATAATCGGCCTATGCGGCTCGATTGGCTTCAGCCGCTTGACCGCCTCAATGATTTGCTCATTGAACAGGTCGTTTCGAGCCTCTGCGCGTTGTGCCGCATCATACTCAAGATTACAGGTCTGTATTTTGAGCCTTTCAGCCTTGAGTTCATCAATAGCCGCCCTAATCTCAGCGAGCTTATCTTTATCATCTACTTGCTCAATATCATCATTTTCGGCATTTTGAAGAATTTGAGAACACATCTGGTAACAGCGCCTTAAATTTTCTTGTCCGTACCGAACTGCGCCAAGGAGGGCAGTTGACCACTCATCGTAGCCAATCAGTCCATCCTCGACGGCGTTGGTAACTCGTTGAGCAAAAGAGATATAGGATTCGCCTGTTTCCCTTTTAATTTCCATATATTTTCCTTTACTTACTCAGCAGCTTAGTCCATGTGCCGTTGCCAGCAATGCCGTCAGCACCGAGTTTATATTTTGTTTGGAACTGCTTGAGCGCATATTCCGTCTTAGCGCCAAAATCGCCGTCAGCACCGCCACATGCAAAGTTGTAGCCGTTCATCAAGATTTGCAGCGTCTTGACATCGTTACCAGTCATGCCCTTCTTGAGCTGCCGCACCTTCATGTTGAGGTATGTATCCGCAACAGGCGCAGGTGCAGGCGTCACAGTGCTAGGCATCTCGGCTTTCTCAGCAGCAGTATATGCAGGACGGCCATAACCAACGATGTTTGCATAGCTCAGCGGGTACGACTTCTTGCATACGCCACCGCCATTTGCAATCACACCAGATGCGCCAGAAGTGTTGCCCTCGACGGTGTACACGGTGGCAGCATCCACACCAACCACCAAGCCGGTGTGCGCATATGCGTAGCTTGCCGACTTGAAGAAAATCTGGTCGCCAACCTGCGGCGTCTTGTACCACTGGCCTTTGGCTTGATAATATTGAGCGCTGTAGTTGCATCCAGCTCCAAGCGATTTCTTGGTTTGGCACAGCAACCGCAGAGCCTCGTCAACGCCGAACGTCTTGACAAACAACCAGTCGTTAAACACGTCGCACCACGCATATCCGTTCTTGCGCCCATTGTAGAATCCGATGTTGTCAAGGTCGCGGGCGTACTTTGTCCAGTTGGCGCTACCCGCGTTCGCCGTCTTATCGTCTAGCTGAGCATTGGACGCCTTCTCAAGATATCCAACCTCGCTCTCAGCCAGAGCCACCAAATCTTTAATTGTTGCCGTCTTGCTCACCTCTGCTTTCTTATATCCATTTAATCCACGCGATTTAATCATCGCCGGATAATCGACTAGCATATAATCTTGGTCACATACAACGCCAGCCACTTTATTAGACCGGATTTGATTTGTCTCACCGCCAAATTGCCACATGCCGTATTCGCCTGGATATGTGCAAGATGTCCACCATTGAGCAATCCAATGCGGATATGCCGTCAGCTCATCATCGTACATATAGTTGGCGAACATCGTCTTGCTAGAATACGCGCCAACAAGCCAGCCTTTAGCCGTAAGCGTATCAACAAACGCCTTGACAATATCCGTCAATGCCCGTTTGCCCAATGCCAGCATGGCCTTATTTTCCACGTCCATATATACGGGTAGGTCGAATTGTCTGCCTTTCAGGCATTGCTCGTGGAAGTAGTTAGCCTCCTGCACAGCTTGCGCCTTGCTCAGCGCCTTGCTGAACCAGTAGCAACCAACCGGCAAGCCGAGCTTCTTGGCGTTGGCGTAGTTCGTTGCAAATTGCCTATCGACATATAGGCCAGAGTCGCCACCGCCTCCTTTGACGATGACGAACTCCACACCCTCTGCTTTGGCACGTTGCATATCAAAGTCGCCTTGCCAGCGGCTTATGTCGATGCCAAATTTCTTCATGATTACTGCTCGACGGTCTTAGAGACGTTCAGCTCCTTGGACGCCGCAATGATATCATCAATCATCTTGCTGACGCTGGCCTTAGCGGACTCGCCATACGGATAGTCAATGCTCTTGGCAGCAGCTTCAATCTCGCCCATAACCCATGCCTTCTTAGCGGCACCCTCGGTAAACTTGCGCTCAGCCTCAGTCATCAGGTCGATAACCAGCTTCATCAGCTTGCCCCAGTTCTTTTCCTTAATGGCCTTCTGCACAGTATCCACCAGTTTAACAACCAGCGGGATGCACACCGCCAGACCACTCAGAATGCTTACAATAGTCTGTACCCAATCCATACCTTATAATCTCCTTTTTACATATTAACGTTAATATTGTCAGCGTCGAAATCAAGGCCGACGCCAAGCTCCTGTTCTTTTTTTGACTTTTTCACGGCGAGGTCATATGTATCACTGGCCTTAGCTCGCCATACGTAAAAACCCAATGCAGCCGCAATCAAGCCGACAACACCAGTGCCAATATATGCAATCGGCGTCAGGTCGTTCAGCCTGTGCATCTCATAACATGCCCATATCAGAAAGGCAGATGCCAAGAACAGCACATACGACACCGCGCATTTGCTGAACGGCTTCTTACTCATCCGTTTCGGCTTTCCCATGCTGTTCTTTCATCTCCTTTAATCTTGTTGTAAAGTCGGCCTTGGCCTGTTCTTTTTCGCCATCAGCCACATTCTTTAGACGGTTGATAGCGTCAGCTTTGGCAATGCGCTCAAGGTCGCGTACCGTTAGCTGTTTGTTCTTAGCCCGCTTGCGATACTTCTTGGTCACACCCTTCATATTGCAATCGTTGACGAACGTATCACACGCCGTGAACACCGGCTTGATATGCTCAGGCACCAAATATTCTTTGATGTCGCCTTCAGGCGTTACCTGCTTCTGGATGTACTCCTTGATTTTCTTAGCGTCGAAAACACCAAGGTTCGGCACTCGGCAACATCCACTCAGGTAGACCTCTTTGGCAATAACCTCGACAATAGCGTCGACGTATTTTCGCGCCGTTGTCGCCGTACAATCAAGCTCACGAGCAACCAGCCGATACAGCTCAACATCACTCGTCCTGCTGCTCATCGTCTACCTCCTCGCAATCGTCCTGCCAATGCAATCGCCGTTTGGTGTTCGGATGGTATTCATCCAGCCACGCCAGCCATTCTTCCTTTGTACAGCTCTTGCCGTAAACTGTACCAGCCTTAATACCCTGCCGCAGTGGCTCCTTCGGTGTAACCGCCAGCGTGTAATATCCAGGGCGGTCAGGAAAATAATGCCGCGTCTTTGTGAACCCATCCCAATACTCGCCAGCTGGACGAGGCGGGTGGTCACGGAAGGTCAAAATGGCCAAATCAGCAATGCCGACCTCGACGCCATTGCATAGAGCCTCCCGCATTATATCTCTATGTGCATCCATAATAGCCATTACAACTTGGCGGTTTTGATGGGTGCGTTTGATAATTTCGTCTCGTATTTCTTTGTGCGATAACCGGGGATATTTACCCATATATTTTGCTCCTTTCCCTATTGTTCATACTAAATATTGTGGTTAAAATCCGCAAAGCCAGTAATATCAAGGGTTTGCGGGCTGTTCAAAAGTTCACAAAACTCCAATTTTAACGATTTTCGTTATTCCATTGAATGCGCTGATTTCTTTGCGCAGTCGCCAAACAATCGTCAGAGCAATACATAAAATTAGCATTAGTGCGTGGCTTAAACCGCCGCCCACAAATAGGACAAATCTTACCTAAGTCAGCTGTGTTGATTCGGATGTTATTAACGATATCCCAACCAAAGCAATCCCACAGCAGTTTCTTATTGCTGGCCTCTTTGACAGTATACAAATACGCCACAAGGCTATTGACCACATATGATAAATCTGCGCCGCTATCAGCCAATATAGCATCTCGCGTCATTATGGATGCGCATGTGTCTTGACTCTTAACATTATCGTTCTCATCATTGAACTGGTTGAAACAATACTGATGCCGCACCCAATAATTATATGACTTAATCACCGGTGCATCCTCATTGACTGCATATTCGCCGCCATCTGTCAATACGCGCCAGTCGAATTTGCGGATTGCCTTGTTATACTTGACGCGGCTGTCAGGTATTGCCTTGCTTATGCGGTTCATCGTGCTATCATTTGGCGGTTCAACCTGCCAATCTTCCTTATCTTTGGCGTATTTGAAGAAATGTGGTAGTTTAGCCCTCGTATAAGATTTGATGATATTATCAACGTCTTTTGGCGGTTCGCTCTTCCACAGAGTTTTGGCATAGTCGATGACTTGATTATTCTTCATGGTAAGCCATGCAATCACCTTGATTTGCTCTTCGGTTAAATCTCGACCGCTATTCTTAACCTTAGATATAGCATTACTAATTGGGCCAATCGAACCGCCAGTATATGCCATACTTACGCCCTCATACAGCCGGTCTGCATCAATAATACCACCACGCGCTTTTTTAAGGTCATAAGACAACGGCACAATTCCAGCCATGTTCCTCTTAGCCACAGTTGTTAGTGTTCTATCTTTAACAACCAATGATATATCACCGTCAAAATCCTGCTGTAATATACGGCTAATCATGTCATGACAGCTAAAGTATACACATTTAGTTTGTCCAAGCCACTTATCAGTTAATGCGGTGCGACGATTAACACGAACAGCATGTTCTTGATAGAGATGTGGACTTCTTAAACAATCAAGCTCGTCTCCATCTTTGAACTGATTGGTGTACACCTCGCCATCTGCTAACAATCCAGTTGGAAATTGCTCACCCTTAAACAGCCACTCACAAAATGCAACAGGGTCAGGAGATATAAGCAAGTATTTGCCATTTACTCTAAGCCGACCACCACGAGCTTGCTTAACCAGCGATTTTTTTGTCTGCTTGAGAATTTCTTTGTTGTATACATCCCTGAACAACTCAGGGTATAACATCAGCGCCTCTTGCATTGGCGACCTGTTGCGGTTATATTCAGTGGCACCAAGTAGCCGCATGGTCGTTTGATAATCCTGGCCAATTGACTTAATTTCCTCTACCGTCGGCTTAATAAATCGCTCGATTTCATCATCTGTCATATCGCTCAAAGATTGCAATATCTGATAATTTATCCGCGCCTTGGGGATATAATCATCCTCTACCTTACAACATCCAAAATAGCAACCATATGCCTTGAATCGTGCCTTATAACATTCCCATGAATTATAGAACTTATAAAGCTTAAACATTGATTTGGTGAGGATGCATTGAATGTCGTCAAGAATAATATTCCACTCTTTACCATAAATATCTGTTACAATCCATTGGTCAGGTGTACATTCTTCTCGCAAATATCGTTGAAAATCAAAAAATGTCACAAGCCCCTTAATCCAGGGCGCTCGTACAATCTTGCTCTTCCAACCCTTTGTACAACACATACCCCATCCATCAGTTTCGGCAATGACCGTCTCAGATGTTTTTCGTGTAATACTATAATCCGTCCAATCAATAAAATCAGACTCGGCCACAACCGGCATCTCAAAGTCCTCAACGACAATACACTTGTCAATGTCAAAATCCTCGATTCGGTCAGTAGCAGACGACATCAGCGATTTATAGCTAAGCAACTTATTTTCATTCATACCACCCATTTCATTGATATGGTCAATTGTTAAGCCGCACATCAATGTTTGCTCGATACGGTTGTAGTCTCTTTCACATATAGCCATAAACCGTTTTGTACGAATCATGCCAGCCCCACACGAATAAAAAATGTAATGTTCGCCGTTATAATTAAAGCCGTTATGAATAATACTGTTAAGCACCTCAAAAAAGAACACGTTGACAATCATTATTTTATCACTGCGCTCAAAAGGCTTAATCTCAAGATTGCGCGTCAATTCAGAACAAAACAGATTGATGATGTTGCGGTCTTTTATGGCGTCAGGATTCAACTCTCGTGTAATATTGCCCTCAAGCGATTTTTTAAGCATAGAACTCAGTTGCTCTTTATGCCGCTTAATAACACGATTAACGGCAGACATGCGCCACTCACGACCTTCGCCGTTTCGTTCCTTATTTCGTAACATATACAGCTTAACAAGCTTGCCATGAATCTCTTGCTCTTGCGGCGTATAGAAGGCATCTGTTGCTACTGAAGGGATGTAACAAAATTCAGTAAGCGGCAATTATTTCACCTCCTCGTCAACATATTTGAAAGATATGCCAAACTTTGTAACGCGTTGTTGTTTACAACTACGTCTAATCGTCTCTTCGCCAAGGCCAGTTCTGCGATGCGCGTCAGTGACAGATTCAAATATCTCGCCAGTCTCCACACATATTACCATCCGACAGACTGGCGATTTCTTCCCTTTATGCGCTTCACTAAGTTTGTCTTTATGCTCTTTACTTAAATTCTTTCCGTAATTCCATACCTTGCCGCCATTTTCAAAAAACCTCTTTTTGGCCTCTTTTAGCGCTTTCTTATGTTCTTCACTTTTGGGCTTATCTTTGTTTGATTCTGAAATTTTACATCTTTGTTCATCCGTGTGCTTTCTACCAGTAAAAATTTTAACCGCTCTCAGGCTAAGTCTTTTTCTGTCGTCTTGCGTAAGCACTCTATGACGCATTGGATTATTGTCCCCACGCATACATTCTGCAAATGCAATTCTTGCCGCCTCGTATTCTTCCGGCGTAGGAACATATCTCTCATTTCCTCTTACAGTAGTACATCTACTCATTGTCCACCAAGCAAATTGTACACCCTTATCATGTGGGTTTCTTTCGCCAGTAACTCATGAGCAATATAGTGTTCTCGCGCATATAAATCAATCAAATTTTCTTCGTCATTAGTGCCACCCATGCACTTAGGCATAATATGATGGCGTTCATGATACTCATCGCCGCAATTAAAACGTCCACGAATATTGATGATATTATCTATAAATTCTTGATAAGTCAATTGATTCGTAAGGCTCATTTGCCACATCCTTTGCTAATTGGTCATCACTATATTCATCAAGCTCTTCCGGCTCTACATACAATCTTTGTCTCATCGTCATATGCTCACGGCGATATGACATCTCCATCCAGTACACAGCTTCACCTCCTTGAATATATTGTATTATACCATATATCTTGTCATAAGTCAAGATTATGTCTATATATAATTATGAATAAATTGTTAATAATTTTATTATTGACAAATAGCTAGATATATGTTATAATATCTATATACATATAGATAGTTAAGGAAAGGGGTGTGGGGAAAACCATTAGAAAGATGTGAACAAATTGTAAATGAAATTTATACTTGACAACATGTGGAGAGGTGTGATATAATCGACATAGAGGTGAAACGACATGATGCTATTTAAGCACAATAAGCTCAAAGCCGAAATTGAGCGACTTGAGGCTGAGAGAGATAAAATCATCGCAGACAACAATGAGATGACAGCAATATATGATATGCTGTTGCATAAGGCCGATGAAGCTCAGCGGCGATATAATGAGCTAACAGGAGCAATCAACGTCATTGAGACGCGAGAGGATTATTGCATACCGTATTATGACGATAGCCTGGACGTGCTTGAGCATAAGCGGCATGGTATGCAAGCGGCTATTGATGCCGAAATCCGCAATGGGCTGTATAGCATCAAGCAGCAATATCGTGTTGATGGCTCTGAGGCCAAAGGCAGAGAAATGCAAAGGGCTATGAGCGATGGCTTTTGCTATGCACTAAATTGTTACATTGCCGATAAGGAACGCAGCTTAACTGAGGTGAATATTGCCAAAAGCAAAGAGTTGATTTTTAAGCGATTTGACAAATTGCAGAAGAAGGCTGGCAAAGTCGGAATTGAGCTTAATCCGGTATATGTCCGTAAGCGGCTTGCCATTATGGATGTTAATTTGGCGATCAAGGTCAATAAGAAGAAAGAGGCGGCAAGAATCCGTGAAGAAAAACGCCGACTGCGTGAACAAGAGCTGATGCTGGCAGAAATCGCCAAGGAGCAAGAACGACTCGAAAAAGAGCGCAAAGCAATGAATACAGCATTTGCTAAAGCGCTGACAGATGATGAACGCAATAAAATCAAAGCCGGTATGGCTAAGATTGATAAACGGCTGGACGACCTGAAATATCAGCAAGAGCATCATAAGAGCGGATGGCTCTATGTTATCAGTTCCCCAAGTTTGCCTGGCCTCACGAAGATTGGTTGCACACGTCGCTTGAATCCTACAATCAGGGTACGCGAATTATCAAGTTCGTCGCTACCATTTCCATTTAAGACACATGGCTTTGTATTTAGCGATGATTGCTTTGCGCTTGAATCGGCTATGCACCAGTATTTTGATAACCGGCGTGTAGCACCCGATAGAGAGTTCTTTAATATCACGCCCAAAGAGGCTATTGATGTGCTTAGAAATAAATTCGGCGTTGAGGTACATTTTGCCGATGACACAGATAAGGAGGACGAATAATGTTTTGGGTAATGCTAAAAGACAGCAAGAAGAAAGAGCCGATGATGGTATATGACATCAAACAGAACAACAACGGATATCCGCATTTTCTTGTATATAAAGACAGAGAATGGCGATATATGAGCGCCAAGTTATTTGAACCTACCGCAATGATATATCAGCAAGCGGATTTAAGCGACCTTAACAATGGTGTGGTGATGTATGGCTCGTTTTAATCAGGTAGCACCAACGCCAATATGCCCCGTATGCGGTGGTGAGATGCCGATTGAATACGTTGCCAACTTTGAGCAGATGACTGGACGTGCTGAATGGCATCTTCCCTTTGCACCACGCATGAAAATGTGTGGTAATTGCAACGGCGAATTGATTAAAGCTGTGACACGCTGGTATAACAAGGTAAATGCAACAGGAGCATATGATAAACCATGGGTACGATGACGGATAATAATATTGCCGAGCTTATCAAACGACGGCGATTACAAATTCTCGTCCATTCGTGCATTTATTATGAATTTAACGAGTCGATAGTTGATGACGCCACATGGTCAAAATGGGCTGTTGAGCTTGAGCAACTGCAAGCTGCATATCCAGATATCGCCATTCAGGTAGAATGGGCGGCTGAATTCAAAGATTTCAACCACAGTACAGGATACAACCTGCCATTGCAGAACAAGTGGGTCGTCGGCAAAGCGATGCAGCTGATGCGATGGCATGAAGAAAGAAAGGATGGATGATATGGATATTGGCGATATGACAAGAGCTGATATGATTGCAGAGTTGGACGCATATTGTGAACGAAGAACGTATTGTGTAGAAGACCTAGACGAGACCGGCAACTGCCCATTTTATGGTAAAGAAGGTGACGACGACTTTGAGCATATGAACGATGACCAGCTCATTGAGTGCTTGGCAAAAATTGGCATCCACGCCAACCTTGATAATGAAGAAAAACCTAATGATTGCATTAAACCCGACATGGTAGCTCACCCACCCCATTATAATCAGGGCGGTATTGAATGTATCGAAGCCATCAAGTCGGCAGCAGTCGGCAAGACCGGCATTGAGGCTGTATGCGTTGCCAATGTGATTAAATACCTCTGGCGCTATGAAACCAAAAATGGACTGGAGGACGTGCGTAAGGCTCAATGGTATCTTAATCGGCTAATTAAGGAACTTGAGGATAAATAATAAAAGAGCGGCGGTTAATTCCGTCGCTCTTGCTCTTTTTGCTGATTAAACAAATGGGGCGGATTTTGCGTCATATTGTAATCAATGAATTCTTGTCGCTGGGTATTGGTACATATGGCATCAAGCTGGCTTGTCATCAGCACCTTGCGCTTAGCCTCAGCGTTGATAAGCCCAAGTTGGCCAATGCGCTCTTGAACAGCAACCGTCATTCGCTCCATATCCTCATCTTTCATAGGACGCAAGACAACAACTCGGCGTATGCGGTCATATCCCTCTTGTTCAAATTCGGCTTTTGTATGTTTGGCAATCAGCGACTCAAATTCAACCCATTTACCCTCTGGCATCCAACCAACATCTAAATCGCCAACATATGTTGTATTATATAATTCGCTCAATGCAGCGACCCACACGCGCTGACATCTTTGTTCGTCGTCGCTTCTCGGCTCTATATTTTTATACATGGTGTATGTGATGCCGTCAATTTCTTTTTTGTAATACGCCCTGAATCCAGACCCTTTCAAAACAATGCCGCGAGCATCCATTGAGTCAATCTTTCGGCGAGTCCACAAGTGCAGGATGCGATAGACGATTTTGCTCATGTCGGCCATATATGTGAAATTGCGGTTGATTGCGGCAAGTTGCTTTGGATTGAATGTATAGCTAAAATTATCATTGACTTCCTCAAACAGCCGCAACATCTCGGTGTTGGACAGATATAGCGGCTTATTGCCATTGGCCTTAAACGCCTGGAACATCGACGCATCAAATAACAGCTGCATCTCAGGTGTATCAAGATATGTATTTAGGTCAACAACATCGGCATCATATATCTGTTTGATAAAATATCGCTGTGTTCCAGCTATGCGCTCAAGCTCACAATATTTTTGCAACTCGGCAAGTTGAGCCGTTTTTGAATTACTTGTTTTTGGTGTTAATCCAAGCTCTCGGCATAATTGTTGATAATTAAATTCTCTGCCTTTTAATGTTGGCAATTTGGCTATTGCTTCATCTGAAATCGGCATTTTTATCTTTTTTGGCATGTTCGGCTCCTTTCAAAATTAGGACATATTTCAAAAAAAGGACAATCAACGAATATTGATTATAGCATACTATGTATCACGATATGTCCTTTTTTTATTAGCATCCTCCACCATCCTTAATTATACCACACATTGCATAGGGGTGTCAATATAATATACATATTGTTTACATATTATTCATAATTAAGTTGATTGAAATTGTGACGATGTGTTTCCAGATAAATACGATTATATAGGCGTCTATTACGCTTTTGTGGGTTGTATGTTATGTGTTTATATGGTGTGTAAGCTTTTGATTATAATAACGGTTATTAGGCGTTTATGTGATGTAAGTGCTACAACCGTTTTTCATCCAACCGGGATGCCGTCATCCATAACCCTATCCCCCTACTAGGTTAATAGGAGTTCCTTACATAATTATAGTTATGCAAGGGTATTTGTTAAGAAATTGTTAACAACCCGCTTCCGGCACCAAGAAGGCTAGAAAAGTACGATATCGGACTATATATGCTAGAAGCTATATACCCACATGGGGTATGCGCACGCATTACATAGTGTGCTATTGTTTGTGAAACAATCCATTACAAATGTTTCACGTTTCCATTTTCCAACACTAATATTATAATGTTTCACGTGAAACACTGTATCACATATATAATACAGTTATATATAATATCAAATACAAGCTATCAATCTATTTAACAATATAATCTAATATACTATATTAGATATAAGCTACTAGCCGTCGCTGCTATCAAGCTATAAGCCGGGCTTACAACAGATAGATATATTATTAGTATATCTTATTATTATCTATACTAATAATAGCAAGGCAAGCTATAAGCTGCCGTTATATCTTCCTAGTCTGATAATCAATCTAATATCCGATATTGGATAATCTATAATCCTATATTATCTATTCTTATTGATAATGGTTATCAATGGTATAAATCAATCATGAAATTGCATAAATGTATATTGATGAATATTGCAATGTCAAAATATGGGAATTCTCGCATATGGCCTTCTAGCGCCGTCCATGGGTAATTATACCGCCCGCCCATAAAAAGCCCGTCAGAGGGCCTTAAAATGCCGAGAAATGGTATTTCTTGTATAGCGTACATATGCTCACAGTATGCGGACAATATTATTATAATATATATGTATGCAAACATGCACAAAAGCCGACTTGATTTTTTGTGCAAAATTCCATATTGCAATTCGCTGCAAACCTGCTATAATAAGACACAACAAAGGCAAACAACAACAGACAAGGTCATAAAGGCCGGGAGGGTAAAAAATGTATCATATTTATAAAGTAACTTTTCAGGATGACGAAGGCAAGCGCAAGAGTTTGAAAGTTGAAGCGAGTGAATTATTCCCGCCGTCCAGTTGACCGTACAAGAAGCATATTTTGAGAATCTGTGTGTTATAGGATGGGACGTGGTAAAAGCGGAGGATATCACAAAATGAGCTTGCACGACTATACAATTATTTCAGCACTAATTATTGGCGGGCTATCCTTTGTTGGCTTTTTGGCGTGGATAGCAGAAAAAATCAACAAAAAGTGAATTTTGAGGAGGTAAAAGAAAATGAAGTATAAGACTACAGCGAAGGCATTACGCGAAGGCGCTTGCAACCTGAGAAGCGCGGGGTATTGCGATTTGCAACACCTTTTAACAAATCATAGTCCGATAGCATATACTTGCGGCGTGTATGGCTGGAATTTTGATGTGTATGAGGGTACGGCTTGACGATTTGCACCGGGTACCGCGGAATGCCTGGCAAACGGCTGGAAGGCATCGCAGAAGCCGAAAGAAAAGCAATGGATATTTTGACATGGGGAAATGAGTCTATGACATACGACGAAAAGCCCGAAGCCGTGGAGGAGCTGTTGCATGAATTTTGCAAGGCTAACGGCGGATATTAAAAGGAGGTTAAAGCAATGAAAATTTACGATTTGACGGCACAGAACGACGCGAGAAAGTCTTTCTATGGCAAGGCGAAAGTTGTTGACCATGAAAACGGCGTGTTTGAACTTTTGAGTTATGATACCATTGTTTCACGTTGCGAAAAGGGCAAAGTTGAGGAGCTGGGCAAATGAAGTCAGACAACAACGCGGCACCAAAAAGAATTCCGTAAACAATTTGAACGATAATAAGCGCGGTTCTAATGGGGCACCCGCTCAAAAGCCCCATTTCCATAAAATCAAAATTTAGGAGGTATTTTACAATGAAAATTAAAGCTTATCAAATTGCGCCGGAGTATCAGGAGTCCCCGCTATATATGTTTGACGAAATGCCGGAGGGGCTGGAAATTTGCGGGAATAGAGACTATAAACGCCATACTTCCGCAACATTTGACGAAGTGTTGAAATGCCTAGAGTATGGCGACTTCAGCGACTTTGAATTTACCGAGTACAAGGCGGAACGGCTGGAGAGCTATGCAAACACATACGGCACGCGCGGCGCGAACGATGAAGGTATTATTGCCGAAGCTCTTTCCATCGTTACCGGGCAGAAGTGGGAATACAAGCAAATTTCCGGCTGCTGTCAATCTGACTGGAATTATATTTATTATCGTCCGGAGGAATGGACGGCGAAGGCGCTTGAATGTTTCGAAATCGAATATTTTAATACCGGTGACGAATGGACTCTTGAAGATGAAGAAGGCGATTCATATGGGAGTGTGTATACGCATGAATGGCGCGACGACGAACGCAAGAAGGAAATAGCGGATTCTATCGGCGTTGAAGCTGACGATATCACATTGTATCTTTTTGACGGCTGGACAAAGACGGCAAAATATAAGGAGGCGTAAAATCATGAAAAATAATCATTCTATCCAATACTATGAAAAGCAGCTGAAGCGGCTTGAAGTTGTGGCCGATAGCGTGGGCTATCCCATTGACGAAAATGCCGATTATATCCATGCTACCGCCCTTTTGCCGTTGCCCGTGGAATACGGCGGGGAGCGTGGCGTTACAATTCCGGCGGCATTTTTCAGGGCATACGGCGCGGCCTGTGAGGCTGTAGAAATGGCAAGAAGGGAGGCGGCGACATGCTGACGATGAATAAAATCCGCGACATTTTGAAGGCGCACGGCGTTATTTTCGAGGAGCGCCACGGCGAAGGCGTGAAAGAATTCCATTGTTATTGTTACGCATATAGCGACGCTTGCGACGTTATTAGGTACACACCAGAGGCGGGCGGCTGGTGGTTGATTGATTGCGTGGGCAATAGTGAGCCGCTGACGTTGGCAAGCCTGAAACATTGGTTAGGATATTAAATAAACGCAATATAAAGCCCGTCATGGCCTCGCAGCGTGTCAAGTGGGTAAACATAGCATACCAATATAAAAGCCCGTGAAGGGCGGTTAAAATGCGAAGAAATGAGGTCTGTAAAAATATGGAAAGTTTAACCACTCTTTACAATGTTATTAAAAGTTTTTCAGCCGACCTAAAAATTTTTTGGAATCCCTTAACGGCGTCAGCACTTGAAAAAGCAAAGGCTGATTATATCCAGCGCGGCGGGAAGCGGGATGTTTCTAAGTTTTAACAATATAGGCAAGTTGTCAGAAATAGCAGCTTGCCTATATAAATTTTGTGCATTTTGACGGTTGACAAATTGGCTTGTGCCTGGTATTATTAGACCATGGAAACAAACAAACGACATGGCCGAAACGGCGGGAGGTAAAAACATGGTGAACATGCAGCGCAACGGATACTTTACCGGATGGCTCTTTGATGATGAAACTTGCAAGACAAGTCACCGGGTTTATTACAATGATATCGACATTGCAACTGGCAACTTGATTTGTGATGGTGAAGTTGTTGGTAACGTGAAATTCCGCGACAGTAAAATGATGGAGATTGACAAGAAAAACAATTACATGTGGTAAAGGGGAGAGGCGGCAACGCCTCTTTTCTTTTATGCCCAGACTTTAGCAGACTAAAGCACTACATCGTTAAACCTACCAGCCTAGTAGAGAGGTGGACTTTAGCACATTAAAGCGATGAACTTTTCCCAGCTAAAGCGGCTTTATCGTTTTCCTGCGCATGTGTGTGCATTACTTGCTTTTTTATTTTTCCCGCAATATATGGTGGTAGTATATATACATATATCTATATATAGTAAGTATGTATGGATGTATGCATCTATATGTTGTAGGTATATAGGTAAGTAAGCATAGGGCTGTGGCAGCTGTATAGATGGGCATAAAGCTGAGTCTGAACGCATGGATAGATAGATGGACAGAGCTGGCTTAGCTGGATGGATGCATGAACGTGATGGATGTAGTTGGCTTGCCGTCGTTGGCTGGCTCGCTGTATACGCTGATGACGGCATGGCGTTATACGACCAGCAGCGTTGGCTTGGCTCGTTGGCTGACGTGGCCTTGCGTATCGACATGCAAATCCATCCATCTGCGTGTTGATTTATTCGCAAATAGCGCTTGACAAGTCGGCGTTGCTGTGATATAATTGCCTTGCAAGCGAAAGCAAATGTATAGGTCGATTGATGGATGGATGTGCAAAGCGAGCTTAGCTGTATGTATGTAGGCATGTATGCGGAGCTGGAAATTTCAAATCTGCTTTCCGATTTGAAATTTTGTTTTGTAAAATCGAAGTCCAAAATTGAGTTTAGAAATCAAGAAAGGAGGAATCAACCATGGAAATCAAATCGAGATTGTGGCATGTAGATTCCAAATCGTTCATCCATGATTACCTGCTGAGCTGTGGAATTGACAATCCGGATTCATATATCAATGCCGGTATTGCGGATTTGCAACCTGCGGCATCATATATCAATATTGATGTTGCGTGTCATCGTCTGCATCAGGCAATTAAGAATAAGGAGCGGGTGATGGTATGCGTTGATGAGGATTTTGACGGTGCCGCATCAGCCGCAATCATCTACAATTTTATCAAGTCGCAAGGGTTGAAATCCAAACCGCTATTCCATTATGTAGCAAAGGCGCATGGCATGGCGGCAGATAAAACCGAAAATCTGATTCCAGAAATTGAAAAATTAAAGCCGACACTGCTGATTATCCCTGATGCCAGCGCAGACGAGCCGACCTGCCGCCAGCTCAAGGCAATGGGGTGTGACGTGATCATCCTCGACCATCATACATACGATTTCAATTCCAATCCGTATGCAATCGTGGTTAATTGCTTGCAACAGGACGGCAATCATAATGCAAGCGGCACATTGGTGACACAGAAATTTGTAGATAGATATTGCGAATTGTATGACCTGCCGCCTGTGGATAATGCCGATTTGGTGGCAAGCAGCATAGCAAGCGACGTGATGTCGCTGACCAGTATAGAAAATAGGGCGTATTTGAATTTGGGAATGGAGGCAGAGACAAAATGAAATACGAATTTCATGTAGGCGATTATGTTGAGACAAGGGCTAATTCATTTGGGTATATAAACAGCATAGATAATGATGGTCCGTCGTGGCACTGTGTGTATGATGCCGATGGGCGTAGAACCGGAGAAGAATACTATGTGGCAGGCATTGAAGGCAATGAACTGGCACGAGATTATAACCGTATCGGCCAGTACGATTTTACAAAGCCTGAGCAGTCGAAAGAAATTGGGACGCTGAAAATGACTGATAGAGACATAAGACACAATGTACCTATTGGCGATTCTATGCTCATGCTTAAAAATAAAATCAACGAGCTGGTAGATGCCGTAAATGAACTGCGAAAGGCAAGTACCAATGCCGAATAAATTTCTATCAGCCATGCTTACCAAATGGGGCAGAGGTGAAAAATTGACGCCTCATGCTGTCAGTTGGTCGATTGCGCCAAAAATCAATTCTGTATATCGCCTCAATGATACCGCGCTTAAAGAACAGATGTTCTATGCGTTTGCCGATGAGGCCGACATTGACGATACAATCAAGCTGCTTGGTCGCTGTCACCGTCAACAATCAGATACGGCGAGACAGCTATATCGGGATATTCAGTCCAATCTACGATGCCATCGTAATTTTGTCATTGGAGTGATACCAGCTGAATACAAATCGTATACTGGACTTGTGGCAGGGCGGCTATGTGGGCAGTATAATAAGCCAGCCATTGTTCTGCGTGAGGTTAATCCCACGCTATGGTCGGGCAGCTTCAGGTCGCCTGTGCCGATTGCCACATTGATTAACAGCAGTGGTCTGGCCAATGCACAAGGTCATGAGGCATCGGCTGGCATCACTATTAAGAAAGCCAATCTTGACCGTTTCTGTCAATGGCTGGACGATCAGCCGCTTGATGTGAAAGACGAGCATGAGGTAGTAGCTGTGCTTGATATTGCAGATATCACGCTTGAGCTGTGTGAGCAGATTGAGCAATATGGGCATCTGTGGGGTAAGGATTTGCCATGTCCTCTCTTCAGCACAGAATTGACAATCCCTCCCAATACCACGGTGCTATGCGGCAGGGCTGGCAACACATTTCGCTATCCGCCGTTTATCAAGTTTGGCTGCACAGATGAAGAAATTGCTACATTCGGTACGAATAGCCCAAAAAATGTGCAGGTAATTTATGAATTATCTGTGAATGAATATGACGGCAACCGCTATCCTCAAGCCAAGATTGTGGATTGGGAAATTGAGGACATAGACGAGCCAGTTAAGCCAGCCATCAGCTGGGAAGAAATTTTCAAATAACCCCTTGACAACCTCTTGATTTTTGTGGTATAGTAATGCCATAACAAATCAGGAGGTTGTTGCTATGTATCAGACCATGACGTTACACGAGTTCAAGAAGAAAGATGGTGTCTATGCTCGTGATGATGGAAAGTATATCATCAAATCTGTGGACATTGGTAAGCGCAAGATGTACCGCGTCTTTGATGTTGACAAGGGGTTTGCGGTAGGATATTTTGGTAGGTTGAAGGATGCCAAGATTACATTTGGCGTTGAGCGGAAAGGATGACAACGATGCCCTATGTCCTAACCAATGACAAAAACTGGCTGATGTATAATGCCGCCAAGCAATTTACAGCAACACCAGATGTCAAGCAAGCACAGCAATTTGCAACAGCGGCAAGGGCTGAAAACGCCAGATATAACCTGCCTAAGCCGCTGAAGAACTTGGGCTATCATGTCCAATTTGTCGGTATGGCCGATGCCGAGCCGGTTGATATTGATGCCGATATTGAGCCGATTGAATTGCATGACGGCACTGAGACAATCGGCGCTATGCTTGACTTGCATAAGCAATGTGCGGCACAGCAGCAATGGCTTGAAAATCGGCTATGTGAGACACAGAGCAAGATATGCGATATTGAACATGCCATTGAGTTCTACAACTACAATGCGCGAGATGGATACAAGATGTATAAGCGGCTGAAGGAACTGCGACTGGAACGTCGTAAATATAAAGATGCGCTGCTGATATGCGATATTATGGCGTCATCGTTTGGCGCAACAGATTGGGCAGAGCTTGATGGCCGTTTGCCGAACTTGGCTAAGCGCGTATACAAGCCGCGATTTTATCCTGAGCTATTTGAAAATGGAGGTGCAACATGAGGTGCTGGATTTTTACTCGTGCCGGTCAGATGCAGGAGCATGGCTACACGGATGACGTGGCCTATTGCTGGGCATGGACTAAGCGTGGTGCCATTGCCAAGTTCAGTCGGTTGTATGCCGATGTGACGGCCAATGAGGTGGATGCTATGCGGTTCTCACCATTCAGAAAATATCCGTGGGTCGTTACAGATTATTAAATTAGGGCTTGACAAGCAGCTGATGGCGTGGTATAATGTAGCCATACCAAACAAAACAGGAGGAGAACAAGATGAGGGTGGTCGTGCTATGGTTGGCAATTATCGTGATGATTATATCTTCGGCGCTGTTTATCATTGGAACTATTTATGAAATAGTAAGCAGAAGAAAAACATATCAAGAGTCAATGCCGAAAGACAACTATGTTGAAGCGTCATTTGACAACTAGTTGGACTGGTTTACGATTGCTCCTGATAAGTGGCGATTTGAAAAAAGAAGCTACGACAATTATTGGGATGACAAAGAATATCAATTTGAAATTCCCGCTCGCAAAGTAATACGGATGAATCGCATATACTGCGAGCCGTTCATTAAGTTTTCATATGAGGACTTCAAGAAATTTAGAAAATGGTACGAGCAGTATAAGGACGACCAAGCCTATAAGGCCAACCTTAAAGAACAAGAGAATCTTCGGCAAAAGGTTAATCAGGATACAATTAATTTGCTCAGAGCCGTCCAAAGCGATATCGACGCCTACAAAGCCAAGATTGATGGCGAGATGGATAAGGCGGTTGACACCTGTAGAGAGGTAACGAGCCGCATCAAATATGGAGGTAACAACAAATGAAAACGATTCGACGAATCTGCTACATCATCACCGCCATCCTGTTGGCGTTCATCGTGTTCGTCATCGGCGTGTACATCCACGTCAAGAGCAATGAGCATGAGCAGGTGATTCAAAGCCCTAACACTGGTGCATATGGTGCCGATGCTATTGGTTACGCCATAACGCATACAGTTGGCGATGTTGACCTGCCTGATTTGACGGTAGAGTACGCAGATGATACAGCCAAGTTGCTAGGTGCTGACGTGCCGTTTATTGCAATCAGCGATGACGACAGATACATCGTTGAGTGTGTGGTAGCAGGTGAAGCAGGTGGGCATAGCTATGAACTAATGAAGGCCGTAGCCCAGTGTATGGCCGTAAGCATGGATATTGAGGGCATGACAGCCGATGAGCTGAGAGCGGCACATCAATATAGCGGCTGGAATCCTGGCTTTGAGAAAGCCGACTCTGCGGCATGGGCATTGGTTGAAGCGGCTGTGAGCGATGTGTTTGACCATGGCAACCTGACTACCTACTCGCTTATCCAATATTTTTACAACCCTGAGCATGGCGGCAGTTCATTCCATGAGCAGATGCATTATGTCATGACGATTGACGGCGTTCGATTCTTTAGCCGTGTGGAGGTGTAGGTTATGGGCTGGGTATATTTTGGATTATCCATCTTGTTCTGGGTGGCTACTATCTTCAGCATGTATATGGCGTGCAGTGGATATGGGTGGTTTCGTTTCATAGAGGTCATTTGCTTTCTGTCAACTTTTGCGTTTGCGGCATTGTGTTATGAGGTGTAAAGTATGGGATGGTTCTATATTGTATTACTTGCTATCTGTGTTGCTACATCCACACATGCGGCATGGTGTGCGGCTAACTGCCCTAAGCAATGGCGGTCACGGTTTGTATTCATGGCGGCATGGGGCTTCATATTTGTGGTGGTGCTAGTCGTACATGCTTACGATATTTCGTTATAGGAGGGTGATGGTATGATGTGGTTCGTGGTGATTGCAACAGTGGCCGGGTTCATCCTTGGCTGGATTGCGTGTGAGGAGGTAAACAATGGCGGAGACATGCGTTGAATATATCAAGGGTGAGCCATATCTTACGTGGTATAGCGATGAGCCTAAATGGGTCAACCGTATCCGGCAGATGGCAGCTGATGGCACCGGTCTACATGTGGCCAAGGATGACGGCGATAGCATCCTATGCCATTGCCCTGTGTCCTGGTTTAAGCCGCCTAAGCCGCCAATTAAGCGCAATATGACGGATGAACAGCGCAAAGCAGCCAGTGAGCGTATGAAAAATATTAGAGGAGGTATAGTATGAGAACATACGAAAAGATTGAGACGGTATTTCGCCGTGACACAGATGGCAATAAGCGTCTTATTCTAAACGATTTCCGCAATCCTACTGTTGCATATCTCAAAAATAATACATGGGTGTTTACTGAAAAGATTGACGGCACAAATATCCGTATTCATTGGGATGGTCATAAGGTTGAGTTTGGAGGGCGCACTGATAAAGCGCAAATCCCCGTGCATCTGCTTGATAAGCTGAACGAGCTGTTTGTAACAACTGAAGCCGAAGAGCTGTTTGAACAGACATGGGGCGATAAGGATGTCATTCTGTTTGGCGAGGGCTATGGCCCGAAAATCCAGAGTGGTGGCGCATATCGTGACGACGTTTCTTTTATCCTGTTTGATGTGCTTGTTGGAGACAACTACCAAGAGCGTGAATGGGTTGAAAAGACGGCACAGATGTTCGGCGTTGATGTTGTGCCTATTGTGCTGGTTGGTGCTATTGAGGACGGCGTTAATTACGTCATGACACATCCCAAATCCACTATGGGCACAGCTATGATGGAGGGCGTAGTTGGCCGTCCTATGGTTGAGTTGCGCGATAGGCGTGGCGAGCGTGTCATTGTTAAGATCAAATGGGATGACTTTAAGCATTTTGTCAATTAAATAAACAGTAAAATCACGTCAAATTCCGCTTGTATATATCTACGAGTATAATTTGATAGGTAAAAATATCTAAGGAAATTGCTATGGAAAATATGACTAATTATGTAGATTGGCTCAACGGCGAAATTGAATCTCAGCGTAACAAGCTCAAGCGGCTATTCGGCTGGGAGCATAAGATTTGTCGTGAGCGAATCAAGGCGTATGAAAACGCGCTGAAAAATTTTGAAATTTTTTCTCAAGAGGGTATTGACAACGGCGAAGACATATGATATAATTTAACCATCAAAACAAATGGAGGATATATCAATGAACGAATTCAATTTTGGTAGTCGCTATCAGGACAAGAAGGGTAATGTATATAAGCTGGTCGGCATGAGCAAACCGCTGAAAAAGGGCGAGGACATCCTACTGTTTGCTCCTATCAATGCCGGTAGCGTGGGCGACGTGATGTATGTTAATGCCAAGGATGCCGACTTTGAGCCTGTGAGTAAATTTTATTAAAAATTTTTCAAAAAGGCATTGACAAATGCCGCTGGATATGATATAATCCAGTTGTAGTCAAGAGATGGTGGTGCTATCGTAAGCTGATAGTTAAACGGGTTTAACGCAAAGCGCAGGGCGCTGAAGCACCGAGGCCACCCTCCCCAATATAGCCGATTAGGATAAAAGAAGTCCAGATGGCTTTGACCCATCAAGAGGCGGGGCGGTACCGTCATCGGCTGCCATATAAACATAGGTAGCAATCAAGTCGCTCTTGATTGAGATAACAACGCTCCTTCGTTGAGCTATGTTTATAAAATAAATATATCTAAGGAGAGGTATTATAATGAGCAAACGTTGTGATGAAATTATTGGCAAAAGAGTCGGCATATACGATGTTTTGTATAAGTGCGATTATAGAGCCAAAGACGGACATGAATTGTGTCGTGTAAGATGTTCTGTGTGTGGACGAGAGTCTGATATGCTGCTTTCTCAAATATCGAGAGCTAAAAGTTGTACACACATATGCCTTGGTGGCCACTTACTCCCACAATATTCTTGGAAGTCTCAGAGGCTTAAAGGAATATTTGCCGGCATTAAAAACAGGTGCTATAATAAGAACGATAAGTCTTACAGGTGGTATGGTGGCAAGGGTATAAAAGTATGCGAGGAATGGTTGTTGAACCCTGGGTTGTTTGAAGATTGGGCATACGCAAATGACTACAACGACAATTTAACCATAGACAGAATAGACGAAAATAAGTGGTATTGCCCTGAAAATTGCAGATGGGTAGCAATGAAAGATAATGCGAGATATAAGTCTACTACAAAAATAACATATGTAGATGGCGTTGGGCACACCGGCAGAGATTGGGCCGATATATTAAATGTGGGTACGAATGTCATAAATACAATGCTAAGAGAACGCGGCGAAGATGTAACTAAAGAGTTTATAAGGCGTAGATTAAAAGATGTGTTGCAACCAATTCAATATAGTTCTTGGCTGAAAACATATAATATCACATAATGCGTTGACCTAAGCAAGTCGTTAAACTGCTTGCCACGGAGAGCGGAATGTGAAAGTAGCATACTATGTTTGGGGCATAGAGGAGCGGGGCAGTACCGACGCTTTCCACCATATCGTATCGTAGTCCAACTGGCAGGAGACAAACGACTTAAAATCGTTACAGTGTGGATTCGAGTTCCACCGATACGACCAACTTCATCTTTTACTCTTTTCTCTTTTCGTGATAAGGCTGGGCATCCTTGTAAATAACTGCCCGTTAGATATGGCTATGTGGCGCAAGGGTCAGCGCAGGGGACTTATAATCTTCAGATTCTCGTTCGAGTCGAGACATAGCCACCACCGCCCTTCACGCAAGGATGGGCAAGCTTTCATTTAGACCTCCTATTTTGTTCGAT
>ERZ1026854.230-NODE-230-length-41292-cov-20.281737_pt1 | contig 41292 bp, 40 predicted proteins | sample MGYA00380157_ERZ1026854 | MGnify/ENA primary metagenome ERZ1026854 (study PRJEB33269, sample SAMEA4719793) | human gut metagenome | biome: human-associated habitat; feature: organic feature; material: feces | place: Cameroon | collected 2013-10 ... | reverse complement strand
GTTGATTGCACCCCGCTTGTCGGAAACTTCCGGGGCTCAGCAGAGAAAAAATGTAAATTACAGGGCATTTCGTAACGTAGGCTATAATAAATGTCGCGATGCCCACCGAGGAAGGATGTTCCGTTCGCTGTGAACGTTCGTGGATTTGAAACTACCATCCGCAATGAGCCACGCTATTCATAAGATTGTCAGCAAAGAACGCTGCCAATCTTATTTCATATCGCGGCGTTCGCCGCATCTTGGCATAAGTAAAGACAGCGAATCGTGCGCAAGCGCTCATCGCTGTCTTCACTATGCCTATGCGCGGCTCATTGCTCGCGTAACTTTCCATTTACAGAGTCTCTTTCAATTTCTCCGCCACTTTCTCATACATCGGCACGGGCACGTGGTATCTCTCGCCCATGCGAACCACTTCATATACCAGTCCATCGATCTCGGAAGATTTGCCGTCCATGACATCTCGCTGCATGGAGGTAGTGGCTTCCGAGGCCAGGGTAGACAGGATCTTCAGGTTCACTTCCACCATATCCCGTTCGAAAGGAACTCCCATGGCTTCAGCCAGTGCCGTGATCTCACGGATCATGGTCTTGAAAGCTTCCCGTTCCTCCCCTTCTCTCTGAAAGTCCGCTGCCGTGGCATGATAGTAAAGTCCCGCCGCACCGATGGGAGATACATAGGAAAATTTCTCCAGAGCATCCCTACGGATATTTTCAGACAATACGCCGTCAATTCCACTGACATCAAAATTCTGTTTGATTTCTTCCAGTCGGGAATCATATTCTTCTTTTTCACGAACACCATATACTACCCGCAGGATCTTCCCGTGCTGGATCAATACTCCCGGCTCCTTAATATTGGCAGAGACATAGATGCATCCATCCGTCACCAGCAGATTCGGCAGCTTTTCCTGCATTTTCGCGCCGGTTCCGTAGATATTCAGCACCGGGATCACAATGGTAGAAGGATTCGCCACCCTCTGAATAAACGGAATGGTGTCTTCCAGAGAATAACCCTTCACGCAGACCAGGATCACGTCCGGACGCTCACTATAGTGGTCCATATCCGTAGCTTTTACCGGAATCGTTTCGGTGGTGCCATCCCACATTTTTTCCACGGCAAGACCGCTCTCCTGCATGGCTGCAAGATGTCTGCCTCTGGCAATCAGGGTGACATCTTTTCCTGCTTTCATCATATAAAATCCCAGAATTCCTCCGGTTCCTCCGGCTCCGATAATTGCATATTTCATGATAATGATCTCCCTTTCTGCCGCCCCGGCGCATCCGTATCATACCGTTCTTACGTCCGGTCGCCCAATTATCAGCTGCGCTCCATTTTACCCTCTCATAGTGAGGGTGTTTTGCCTGCGGACAATTACAATGAATTTATGATACCATGACCTAAAAGAAGCCGCCAGTCTCTGTTTTCACATAACTGGCGGCTTCCTCTTGATATCATATATTCTCTTACAGAAATTCTTTGACAGACTTGTAAACGCCCTTGGCATCCAGACCGTACTTCTCTACCAGAGCAGCAGCGGAACCGGACTCACCGAAGACATCCTGCATGCCGACCTTCTTCACAGGCACGGGATGATTTGCGCACAGACAGTCGCAGACAGCGCTTCCCAGTCCACCAATCACGGAATGCTCTTCCACGGTCACTACCTTGCCGGTCTTCTTGGCGCTGTTAATGATGATCTCCTCGTCCAGAGGCTTGATGGTACAGATATTTACAACCTCTGCACTGATGCCTTCCTCTTCCAGCATCTTCGCTGCACCCAGCGCGGAATCTACGCAGATACCGGTGGCTACGATGGTGACATCCTTACCTTCACGGACTACGGTTCCCTTACCGATCTCGAAATGATAACCAGGATGATCATTGATCACGGGTACTGCAGCACGTCCGAAACGAATATATACAGGTCCTTCATATTCCAGAGCGGCGCGAACAGCGGCTCTTGCTTCCACATCATCGGAAGGGCACATTACTACCATGCCGGGAATGGTACGCATCAGAGCGATATCCTCGTTACACTGGTGGGTAGCGCCGTCCTCACCTACGGTGATACCTGCATGGGTCGCACCGATCTTGACATTCAGATGAGGGTAACCGATAGAGTTACGTACCTGTTCAAAAGCACGTCCTGCTGCGAACATTGCAAAAGAGCTTACGAAGGGAATCTTACCTACCAGAGACAGTCCTGCAGCCACACCCATCATGTTGGACTCTGCGATACCGCAGTCGATGTGGCGGTCGGGATATGCCTTACGGAAAATTCCGGTCTTGGTAGCTGCTGCCAGGTCGGCATCCAATACGACCAGATTGGGGAATTCTTCTGCCAGCTCCTTCAGGGAGTTACCATAGCTTTCTCTGGTTGCGATTTTTTTCACGGTATTCTCTGCCATTACTGCTCACCTGCTTTCTCTAATTCTTTTTCGATCTTATCAAGGTCTGCCATTGCCACTGCATACTCCTCATCGTTGGGAGCCTTGCCGTGCCAGTCCACACTGTTCTCCATGAAGGAAACGCCCTTACCCTTCAGGCTATGGAATACGATACAGGTGGGCATGCCCTTGGTCTCTCTTGCTTCCTTGAATGCTGCACGGATCGCATCAAAATCATGTGCATCTGCATTGATCACATGGAAATTGAATGCCTCGAACTTCTTATCGATAGGATAAGGAGAGCATACCTGATCGATGGGTCCATCGATCTGCAGATTATTGTTATCTACCATAACACAGAGGTTGTCCAGCTTACGGAAGCCTGCGAACATGGCTGCCTCCCATACCTGGCCTTCCTCGATCTCACCGTCACCCAGCAGTGTGTATACACGAAAATCACGATTCTCCATCTTTGCACCCAGTGCCATACCTACTGCTGCGGAAATGCCCTGTCCCAGGGATCCGGAAGACATATCCACGCCGGGGATATGGATGCAGGGATGACCCTGCAGATAGGAGCCCAGGTGACGCAAGGTAGGCAGATCCTCTACCGGGAAATATCCTCTGTGAGCCAGTGCGGAATAGAGACCGGGAGCTGTATGACCCTTGGACAACACGAATCTGTCGCGCTCCTCCATATCGGGGTTCTTCGGATCAATATTCATCTCCTCGAAATATAAAAATGTAAAAATATCTGCGGCTGACAGGGATCCGCCGGGATGTCCCGCTTTCGCACCATGAACTGCGGTCACAATGCCCTTGCGGACATCATTGGCACGCTTTTGCAGTTCTAAATTCTTCATTGTTTCCTCCATTCCGCCATATTGGCTTATCTGTTGCAATTTACGTTGTTATACTAGCATACTTCCGGTCCTACGTCCAGTAAAAGTATATTATTTTCCCGGGAAAATAATTTTGGCGTGCACGAGCACATTCGCGCATTCTATTTCAAATTCGTCTGCCCCATGGCAAACAGCTTTGCCCTGCCATTCATAAATTTTCTCACGTCGCTCGAAAATTCATTTCATGGAAGGGCGCTTTGCTAATAGACTTTGTCATATAGTGCTTTGTGCGCAAGCGTCCACGCACTATAAGTCAAATTCTATTTCAAAGTTGTTTGGCCATAGTATGCATTCTTGCCATGTTTGCGATTATAGTGCTTATCCTGCAGTTCCTGCGGTGCCGGCTGGATTCTGGGGTTGATGGTCTCGGCACGGTATGCCATTTTCGCCACCTCTTCCAATACTACGGCATTGTGGACAGCCTCTTTGGCATCCTTGCCCCATGCAAAAGGTCCGTGATTCTTGCACAGAACGGCGGGGACTGCCTTGGGGTCCTTGCCCAGACGTTTGAACTCGTTGACGATCAGGTGTCCGGTATTTTCCTCGTAAGCGTCCTCGATTTCTTCCTTGGTCAGGCAGCGCACACAGGGAACCGGTCCGTAGATGTAATCTGCATGGGTGGTTCCATAGCAGGGAATGTCTCTTCCCGCCTGCGCCCAACTGGTGGCATAGGAAGAATGGGTATGTACGATACCTCCGATCTCCGGAAATGCCTTGTACAACTCCAGATGGGTAGCGGTGTCGGAAGAGGGATTTAAACTCCCCTCTACTTTATTGCCGTTCAGATCCATGACTACCATCATCTCCGGTGTCAGCTTGTCGTAATCCACACCACTGGGTTTGATGACGAACAATCCGCTCTCTCTGTCAATAGCGCTGACATTTCCCCAGGTAAAAGTCACCAGACCGTACCGGGGCAGATCCATATTTGCTTCATATACTTTCTGTTTTAATTCTTCTAACATATCCTAAACCTCATTTCTTTCTAAGACCCGCAGGCTTTCCGACACCTATGTGTCGTGCCCTCAGATATCACGTGCTTATGTGCTCTCATGCACCGCATACCTACGTGCGGTATCCTTCCGTGCACTATGCATGCATATTTTGCATCTGAAAAATTATTTTGCCGCAACGGCTGTCTTCTCTGCGGGAAGCAGTTTCTTGTACTCTTCCAGGAAAGCATCAAATCCCTTCACATCCTCGGGATCCGGGTTCAGTGTGGTTCCGGTCTGTCCTGCGAAGATCTTGTCATTCAGATAGGAAGAAAGAGTCTCGCCGTCTTTTTTCTCCTTCATGAAAGCTGCCAGAATAGCAATACCCCAGGCACCGCCTTCACTGGCTGTATCCATAACGGTGATCGGTGCGTTCATGCCTGCTGCCATGACACGCTGTCCCACCACGGGAGTCTTGAAGAAGCCGCCATGGCCCATCAGGGAATCCACGGCCACATGCTCTTCTTTTAACAGAATGTCCATGCCAATCTTCAGGGTAGCAACTGCGCTGTACAGATGGGAACGCATGAAGTTTGCCAGTGAGAAATCCGCATCGGGAGTTCTTACCACCATGGGACGCCCTGCATCCAGTCCGGTGATGGGCTCTCCTGAGAAATAATTGTATGCTGTCACGCCGCCGCAGTCCGCAGCACCTTCCAGTGCCTTGCGGTACAGCACGCCGTACAGTTCATTCTTATCTACTTTTACGCCAAAGCTCTCTGCACATTCGCCCAGAAGATTTACCCAGGCATTCAGATCGGAGGTACAGTTGTTGCAGTGTACCATAGCTACCGGCATACCGTCGGGAGTGGTGACCATATCGATCTCTTCGTGTACTTTTTCCATAGCCTTCTCCAGTACCACCATAGCGAAAATGGAGGTTCCGGCAGAGACATTACCGGTGCGGACTGCCACACTGTTGGTGGCTACCATGCCGGTTCCCGCATCACCTTCGGGAGGGCACATGGGTACGCCGGGCTGTAAGGTTCCGGTGGAATCCAGTAATTTTGCACCTTCCGCGGTCAGAACACCGGCAGGCTCTCCGGCTACCAGTACCTTCGGCAGAATGTCACGGATCTTCCAGTCAAAATTGTGTAAGCCATCGAACTGATCCAGCATCTTCTGATCAAAATCCATAATGGTGGAATCAATGGGGAACATACCTGCTGCCTCACCGATGCCCAGCACCTTTTCTCCGGACAGCTTCCAGTGAATGTATCCTGCCAGGGTGGTGAAGAATGCGATATCCTTCACATGGTCTTCTCCGCTCAAAATAGCCTGATACAGATGTGCAATGCTCCATCTCTGGGGAATGTTGAAATTAAATACCGGGATCAGCTTCTTGCAGGCTTCGGATGTCTGTGTATTTCTCCAGGTACGGAAAGGAACCAGAAGTTCTCCGGCTGCATTGAACGGCATATAGCCGTGCATCATTCCGCTGAATCCCAGAGAGCCCAGGGTGGTCAGCTTCTCACCGTATCTTGCCTCTACATCGTCTGTCAGGCTCTTGTAGCATCCCTGCAGGCCTTTCCAGATATCTTCCAGGCTGTAGGTCCAGATGTTGTTCTCCAGACGGTTCTCCCAGTCGTAGGTTCCCATGGCGATGGGTGCGTGGCTCTCATCTACCAGTACCGCTTTGATTCTGGTGGAACCAAACTCAATACCGAGGGCTGTTTTTCCTGTTCTGATCGCTTCTTTTACTGCTTCGCTCATTGTGTTCTCTCCTTTTCACTTCTTTATTTATCTCATTTTTATTTCCGTTTTCAGTGCGTTCCGCAACAGATTCCCGCTCTACGACACGGGTGTCAAATTCGTAAGTCAGGTCCTTTTTCCTGCCCGCGATCATCTGTAACAATGTCTCCGCTGCTTTTTTCCCCAGATTCTCCTTGGGGTGCGGCAGGGAAGTGATGGGCACCTCGCTGTGTCTCGCCAGATCCGAATCGTCGATGCTGATGACTGACACATCTTCCGGTACCCGGATATTGCGTTCTGTCAACATCCGAATCAACTGAAAAGCAATCTGATCATTGTATGCCAGAAGGGCGGTGCATTCCTCCACCCGATTCAGGATTCTGTCCCGGCAGTAACCAAGTTGCTTCGATTCGTCCGTGTCGATCCACACCATCCGGGAATCCGTCACAGTGAGCCCGGCCTCTTCCATGGCCTTCAGATATCCCAGATAACGCTGTCTGCCCTGACCGTCATCCAGCTTCAGGATTGCCCCGATCTTCTGATGCCCCTTGTCGATCAGATATCTTACGGCCTTGTAGGCCGCCTCCGCATCATTTAACGATACATGCGGTGCCTCCAGCTCGGGATAATAGGTATTGAAAAACAGAAGTGGTATCTTTCTGGCCATCAGGTGCCGGTACAGATCCAGGTTCGGATTCGGCAATCCGCTCTTTGTCCCCTCCACGATCACTCCGGCCACATCGTCCCGTTTCAACAGATCCTTCAGAATACTTTTCTCCCGGTCCAGCGTGTTGTTTGTGAAATAGATCTGGACAGAAAACCCGCTTTCAAATAAAGTATTCTGCATTCCCTGCAGGATCCTTGGGAAAATGTAGCTGTCCACGTAGGTAGTCACCACGGCGATGCTGTTGCGCTGTTCCAGATTCTTCCGGCGGTCATAGCTCACATAAGTGCCACTGCCACGGATCCTCTGCACCAGCCCGTCCTCCTCCAGCGTGCCGATAGCTTTCCGCACCGTCTGCCTGCTGATATGGAACTGTTCCGACAGCTGATTCTCCGAGGGAACTTTCTCTCCCGGACCCAGTTGTCCGTCTGAGATCTGTTCCTGTATGTAATTAATGAGGTTTTGATATTTTGTCTCCATAATCACTTTCAGTATAATCAGACCACCGTACAAAGTCAATACATCTTTTGCCTGTTTTAGGTACATTTGTATATAGTTGTATGGTGTACAACATTGCAGTAAGTCTATCCCGTGGAGTATTCACATATACTCTTACCAACACTCTTTTTCATCAGGTAATCATCGTGCGTAAACGTCCCCCTCTCTCCTTCCCACAACTACTCGTATGTATTAGTCTTCTCTGCGCCCTCACCGGTACTCTGACCCTTGTAGCTTCCCATACCTCCCCGGATAGACGTTTTGAGCAATTCACCTCCCAACTTTTTCAGGAGGAAATGACTGGCAGTACCCTGAATATGCACTACACCATTGCCGATCCAAAGACCTTTGGCATCTCCGAATATGAACCTGTGCTTCCGATCTACCACTCCGGCCAGCCGGAAGACAGCAAAGAACACTGTTCCGACTTATTGCACCGGCTTGACCGTATAGACCCTGACAGACTTTCCCCGGAAAATGCCTATACTTACCGGTTATTGCATCGTTCTCTGGAAAATGATCTGGCTCTGGCAGATTTTCCTTATTACAATAAGCCTCTGTCACCTTCCTCCGGAATGCAGTCCCAGCTTCCCGTTCTGCTGGCGGAATACACCTTCCGCACAAAACGGGATGTCACGGATTACCTGGCTCTCCTGGATCAGATAGATGACTATTTTGCCTCCCTGCTTCTCTACGAGCAGGAAAAAGCTGCCGCAGGCTTCTTTATGCCTGCCTGCTCCTCAGAAAAAGTCCGGAAGCAATGTGACACCATTGTCACAACCGAAGAACTGGCACAGGGAACCCATTTTTTACAGACTACTTTTGAAGACCGCCTGTCAGAGCTACAGAAGCAGGGACTTTTTACACCGGAGGAGACTGCCTCTCTGATTGAGACCAACGACCGCCTGCTTACCACGGTGGTGCAGCCCGCCTATGCCGCCCTGTCCGAAGGGCTGCACTCTCTGGAGACTTCCACCAATGCCGATTCCACTGCATCCGAAACAACTACCCATGCTGCTTCGGGCAAAAACAGCAGTGCCCACAATGGGCTCCCGAAAGGGCTCGCCCTGCTGCCGGACGGAAAGACCTACTATCTCCATCTGCTGTTTTCCGAGACCGGTTCCTCCCGTTCCGAAAAAGAACTGGTGCAGCTGCTGCTTGTGCAATTTCAGAAAGAGCAATCCGTAATCCGTAATCTGGCCTCCCAGTCCCCTTCCCTGATTGCACTGCTTTCTGAAGAAAATGCAGCTGTTTTCCCTCTGACAGAACCGGAAGAAATGCTCTCGGATCTACAGGTTCGTATGAAAAATGACTTTCCTGTCAGCAGCCCTGTTCCCACTGTCACTGTCAAAGATGTGGTCCCCAGTCTGGAACCCTATAGTGCACCGGCCTTTTATCTGACCACCCCTTTGGGAGCTTCCGACAATAATGTCATTTATATAAACCGTCGAAACTCGTCCCAGGGACTGGAACTCTACACCACGCTGGCCCATGAAGGCTTTCCGGGTCATCTCTACCAGACCGTGTACAGCAACCGCATCTTTTCCGACAGGCACACGGATCCTGCCAGAAAACTCATCTGGTACGGCGGTTATCTCGAAGGCTGGGCGTTGTATGTGGAATTTCTTTCCTATGATTATGCGGCCACTCTGTTGGAACAGGCCGGACAGTCGGATGCCGCACAGTCGGCCCGGCTGGAGAAGCATACCCGCAGCCTGCAGTTGTGCATGTACACTCTGTTGGATCTCCTGATCCACGGAGAGGGCGCCGGATACGATCAGGTGGCAGAGGTTCTTGGGAAATTCGGTATTGATTCTCCCGGGACCTGCGAAGCAATCTACACTTATATCGCAGAAGAGCCCTGTAATTATCCAAAATATTACATCGGTTATCTGGAAATTCTGCAGCTACAGGACACCGCGAGAAGTCACTGGAAAGATGCTTACTCCGACCTTAGATTCCACACCTTTTATCTGGAACAGGGAACTTCTGATTTTTCCTCACTGGAAGACCTGCTTTTAATGACAAATTAACGTTTTTGTGATAGGATAAAGTGTACGGATCATCAGGTTGGAGGAACCCATGACACAGTTTACAAGCAAGGCTATCGAAGAATCCTTTATCCGGCTGCTGAATGAACGGCCGCTGGATAAAATCACTATAAAAGACATCGTGGATGACTGCGGCATCAGCCGCAACACTTTTTACTATCATTTTCAGGATATCACCGCTTTGTTGGAACACATTCTGAATGCAGATGTGGAGCGGGTTCTGTCACAGCATCTGGATATGGACTCCTGGGAGGACGGCTTTATCTCCGCTGCCCGGTTCGCTCTGGAGAATAAGCGTCTGGTCTACCATATTTACAATTCCGTCAGCAGAGAACGGGTGGAGCGCTACCTTTACAGTATCGCCGGAGAGGTCATGCGGCTGTATGTATCCCGGATCACGGAACAGGTGGAACATGCGGCTCATAAAAAAGTATTTCCCGAAGATCAGAAAATGGTGGTAGATTTTTACAAATTTGCCCTGGTTGGCATGATTTTAGACTGGCTGAACACCGGAATGAAGAAAGATCCGGAGGGACTGATCCGGCGTGTCGGCGAGATTTTCCACGGAAATATCGAAGCAGCCCTGACCCGTGTGGCCCGTTAATTTGGACATTTGTCCATGTTTGCACATATTTTGGATTATTTAAGAGCAATGCGCAATTTTTGTGCATTGCCTTTTTTTGTCCGTTTTCAAGACTGGATTCCTTGCATACAATACCAATTGAGAAAGAATCGACAACGAAAGGAGCCCTGTTTTATGAAATTTGGTAAATGGGTCGTAAAATGCCGTATTCCTATTCTGATACTGGCAGTTGCACTACTGGTCCCTTCCCTGATCGGTATGATCATGACGCGGATCAATTACGATATGCTGACTTACCTGCCCGATGATATTGACACGGTAGTGGGTCAGGATATTCTGATGGATGAATTTGGAAAAGGAGCCTTTTCCTTCGTTATTATCGAGGGAATGGATCCCGAGGATGTCTCCTCCCTCCGGGAAGATATTTCCCATGTAGATCATGTGGACACCGTTCTTTGGTATGACGATTTCGCAGATGTATCCGTTCCCATGGAAATACTTCCTTCCAAACTATATGACGCTTTCAATTCCGGTGACAGCACCATGCTAGCGATCTTCTTCGATACCTCCACCTCCTCCGACGATACTATGGAGGCGATCACAGCGATCCGCAGCATTGCCGGCAAGCAGTGTTTTGTCTCCGGCATGTCCGCCATGGTCACCGACCTGAAGGATCTGTGCGAAAAAGAGGAACCGATCTATGTAGGTATTGCCGTTGCACTGGCCTGCGTAGCCATGATGATCTTCATGGACAACTGGATCACACCGTTTGTCTTCCTGATGAGTATCGGTATGGCAATCCTCTTAAATATGGGTACCAACTATTTCCTCGGAGAGATCTCTTACCTGACCAAAGCACTGTCCGCTGTCCTGCAGCTGGCTGTAACCATGGACTACTCTATTTTCCTCTGGCACAGCTACGAAGAACAGAAGAGTATGTATGAGGATAACAAGGAAGCCATGGCTGTAGCCATCAACAACACTCTGACCTCCGTGGTCGGAAGTTCCATCACCACCGTAGCCGGATTTATTGCTCTGTGCTTCATGAGCTATACCTTAGGCCTGGATCTGGGTGTCGTTATGGCCAAGGGTGTCATCCTGGGTGTCATCGGTTGTGTCACAACACTTCCTTCCATGATCCTTGTGCTGGATAAGGTATTACAGAAGACCAGTCACAGATCCCTGCTGCCGGATATGGGCAAGGTTGCTTCGGGTATCACCAAAGTGTTCCCGGTATTCCTGATCCTGTTCCTGGTGTTGATACTTCCTTCTTATCTGTCTTATAAGGCAACCAATAACGAAGTATATTACGATCTGGGCGAGACCCTACCCGAAGATATGGCCTACGTGGTAGCCAACAGCAAGCTGCAAGAAGACTTCGGTGTAGGCGCCACCCATATGGTACTGGTAAGCACCGATGTATCTGACACTGACGTACGTGCCATGATCCACGAAATGGAAAACGTCGAGGGTATCAAATATGCTCTGGGTCTGGAATCCGTAGTCGGCCCTCTGGTACCGGAGGAAATGCTTCCGGAATCCGTAAAAGAAGTATTAAAGAGCGACGACTGGGAACTGCTTCTGGTGAACTCCGAATATAAGACCGCTACCGATGAGGTAAATGCCCAGATCAATGAACTGAACACTATTTTGAAAAAATACGATTCCAAGGGTATGCTGATCGGTGAAGCTCCCTGTACCAAGGATCTGATCGAGACCACCGACGAGGACTTCAAGGTCGTAAATGCAGTCTCTATCGTAGCGATCTTCGTGATCATTGCTCTGGTAGAGAAAAGTATTACCCTGCCTCTGATCCTGGTAGCTGTTATCGAGTTGTCCATCTTCATCAATCTGGGCCTTGCTCACCTGACAGGAACGTCACTTCCTTTCATTGCCCCGATCTGTATCAGTACGATTCAGCTGGGTGCTACTGTGGACTACGCTATTCTGATGACCACAAGATACAAACAGGAACGCTACGAAGACAAAGACAAACGTGAAGCTGTCACCAACGCCCTGAAGGTATCCATTCCTTCCATTATCGTCAGCGCCATGGGACTGTTCTCCGCCACCTTCGGTGTTGCCCTGTATTCCGACGTGGACATTATCAGTTCCCTCTGTGATCTGATGGCAAGAGGCGCTATTGTAAGTATGTTTGCTGTTATCCTGTTCCTGCCGGCCATGTTCATGCTGTTCGACAAGGTGATCTGTGTCACCAGCATCGGCTTCCGGAACAAGAATGCAGAACCCTCCAATACATTGAAAGAAAGGACGGCATAAGATTATGATCAATTTGAAAAAACAAGCCTGGAGAACCGGGGCTCTGTGCCTCGCCGGTGTGGTAGCCTTAAGTGTTACCGGTGTCTCCGTATATGCAAAAACTTCCGAAAAGAAAGAGACCGAGGTCAAGGAGCAGATCCGGGATGCCGTAGATGACATCTGGAAATCCGAAGATACCTCCGCAGCCTCCATTGATGAGACCGTCTATGTGATCCTGAATGCAGACGGAACCCAGCAGAAGATCTATGTCAGCGACTGGCTGAAGAATCAGGGAGAAAAAGATTCCTACACCCAGAGCAATCCCGATAAGGATGCTCCCATTTCCCTGAAAGTTACTTATACGTTGGACGGCAGGGAAATCTCTCCTGCAGATCTGAACGGCCAGAGCGGTCATGTAGTGATCCGCTATGATTACACGAACGAATTATATGAGACCCGTGAGATTGCCGGAAAAGAGGAAAAGATTTATGTTCCTTTTGCGGTAATGACCGGTATGATCCTGGATAATGACAATTTCAGCAATATTAAGGTCTCCTCAGGTAAGGTCATCAACGACGGCAGCCACAGCGTTGTCACCGGTATCGTCTTCCCCGGACTGGGTACGAACCTGGATATGGAAGAGGATTTCGACGATTATCTGGAGATTGAGGCCGATGCAACGGATTTCACCATGAATGAATCCTACTGCATCGCCACCAATTCCGTCTTCTCCCGTCTGGATTTCAGTAATGTGGATGATCTCGATGACCTGACAGAGGCAATGGATGATCTGGCGGATGCTACCAACAAACTGTTGGACGGGACTTCCGATCTTTATGATGGTGTCACAGAGCTTTATGACAAATCCGGTGACCTGCAGGATGGTGTAAAAGAACTGTCCGACGGTTCCAACGATCTCCGGGATGGCGCTTACAAAGTAGCTGACGGTACTGTCACTTTAAGAGGCGGTGTCGGTTCTCTGCGGAGCGGCATCGGTACACTGCAGGAGGGCACCAAGACCCTGTTAGCAGGTACACAGAGCCTGCAGTCCGGTACTAATGATCTGAAGAATGGTCTCGGTCAGCTGACTGCACAGAATGATACTTTGAACGGCGCCGCTGGTCAGGTATTCGATACTTTATTAAAAACCGCGACCTCCCAGTTAACGGCTGCCGGTCTCACTCTTCCGGAAGAATTGACAAGATCCAATTATGCGACCATATTAAATGCTCTGTATCAGCAAATGGAGCCTCTCTCGGATGCCAATGTTGCTCTTGGATATGTCCTCCAACAGGCCGGACTGACGGTTGCACAATATCAGGGTATGGTTCAGGCATCCCAGACCGTATCCTCAGGTGATGCCGCACTTCAGGCAAATTTGAAAACCATTCAGGATAAAGCCACAAGTCTTTCACAAGCTGCCGGCAGCATTGCTGCCTTGAAAGCTTCTCTGGATGGCTATAATCAATTCTACACCGGTCTCCAGACTTACACCGCCGGTGTAGCATCCGCAAGTGCCGGTGCTTCCAAACTGGCTGACGGTTCCGCCCAGGTCGTTGCCGGTGCTTCCCAGTTAAAGGATGGCGCTGACAAACTGGCAGACGGAAGTAAAGAGCTGTATGATGGTGCTGATACTTTAGTAGAAGGTGCCAGTGATCTGGCCTCCGGCAGCGGCAAACTGGCTAACGGCGTAAACGAGCTTTCCGATGGAAGCGATAAGCTGATCGATGGTATCAGTCAGCTGAAGGATGGTTCCAAGGAATTAAAGGATGGCATGATCGAATACAATGACGAAGCCATCAGCAAACTGACTGATATGGATACCGATGAACTTCAGAAAGTGATCGATCGTATGAAAGCCACCTCTTCCGTATCCGGAAATTACAACTCCTTCACAGGAGACAATAACGGTATGGACAGCAGTGTGAAATTTATCTACAAGATCAACGCTGTAAAATAAAACATCACAAGCCCGTAACTTGACAAAGCCCCTCTCCTTTTCTATACTTGCAAAAGGAGAGGGGCTTTTCGCTTCCTATATTCCGCTTCCGATAGCAGAAAGGCATACAAATTCCCATGGAACAACTATTATTCAGTCTCAATGCAACGATCCCCGTATTCCTGGTCATGGTGATCGGTTATGTTTTACAGCAGCTGCATGTTACCAACGACTCTTTTGTCAAAACCCTGAATTCATTCAATTATAAAATCACCCTGCCCGTACTTTTGTTCAAGGACATGTCCACTGCAGATTTTTACAGTGTATGGGATACCTGTTACGTGCTGTTCTGCTTCTTCGTGACCCTGTTCTGCATCGTCATCACCTGGGTTGTGGCAGGCATTTTTTATAAGAACAAATCCCGCCTGGGAGAGCTTGTCCAGGCAAGCTATCGAAGCAGTGCCGCTGTCCTGGGTATCGCCTTTATCCAGAACATCTACGGGAACTCCGGCATGGCTCCCCTGATGATCGTGGGTACGGTTCCCCTGTACAATATCGCTGCCGTGCTGATCCTGTCCTTTACCGGACCGGATGCAAAAGGTTTTGACAAGAAATCTCTGATGAAATCCTTAAAAGGCATTATCACGAACCCCATCATTATCAGTATTGCCCTGGGTATGTTGTCCAGCGCCTGCCGGATCAGTTATCCCGTGATCATCTCGAAGACCATCAGCAATATCGCCGTGTTGGCAACCCCATTGGCCCTGATCGGTCTGGGTGCCGGATTTGAAGGCCGGAAAGCTCTGAAGCTGCTGGCTCCCACCGGAGTAGCCACCGTGTTAAAACTGGTGGTATGGCCTGCTCTATTCCTGCCATTGGCCGTGCATTTCGGTTTCACCGGAGAAAAACTGGTAGCGATCCTCATTATGCTGGGCTCTCCCACCACTGTAAGCTGCTATATCATGGCAAAAAACATGAACCACGAAGGAACTTTGACTTCCAGTGTGGTCGTAGCCACCACTTTTTTAAGTTCCATCACCCTGACGGTGTTCTTGTTCATTTTGCGAAGCTTGCAGTTGATTTAGTTATATGATGCCCACGAATTGTTCCGTGCTGCGCACTCTCACAATTCTACCCAATATTCGCATATCGTGGGATTATCATCACATTTTCCCTGCGAGAAAAATACTTGCCACTGTTCCCGCTAACGTTGCCAGCAATGCCCCCGGCAGCGTGTAGCGGGTCTTTGTTACTTTTGCTGCCAGAAAATACACGCTCATGGTGTAAAAAATAGTCTCGGTACAGCTCATGAGGATCGAAGTCAGCATCCCGGCATAAGAATCCGGCCCACAGGTCTTGAAAATGTCCAGTACCAGCCCGGTTGCCGCAGAGGAAGAGAACATTTTCACAATAAGGAGCGGTATCAGCTGTGCCGGAAGTCCCACCGCCTGTGTGGCAGGTCCGATCAGATGCCCAAGCAGGTCAAAAAAGCCGGAGGTCCTGAGAATCCCCACTGCCATCATCAATCCTACCAGTGTCGGAAGGATCTCCACAACGATGCGCAGGCCCTCTTTGGCCCCTTTCAAAAAAGTCTCATAGACCTTCACCCCCGAGACCATCCCATAACCCACGATCCAGAAAATCACCATGGGAATCATAATATCTGACATGTGTGTCAATGCATTCATCATGATCCTCACCTGTCCTTCCATTTACAGTAAATGATGGCAATGATCGTACTGAACAATGTGGCCACCAGCGCCGGAGCAATGATCACCGCCGGATTGGCGCTGCCGTACTGGCTGCGATAGGCGATCATATTGACCGGGATCAGCTGTAAGGATGAAATATTCAGAATCAGGAAGGTGCACATTTCGTTGCTGGCTGCCGTGGCCTCTGCTCCATACCGCCGATCCTCCGATCCCTGTCGTCCCTTCTCCGTCCCCTGCCCTGCCACTGGTCGTAACTGCCTGTTCACAGGCTGCATCCTCTGCTGCTCTATGCGTCGCTGTTCTGCCCTCTGTTTCTCCAGCTCCGCCAGCTGCTCCATGGCCTTTAATCCAGCCGGCGTGCAGGCCCAGCCAAGTCCAAGGACATTGGCAATGAGATTCGTGGTTATGTATTCCCCTGCCGGGTGATCCTCTGGGAGCCTTGGGAACATGAATTTCAGAAAGGGGCGAATCCCTTTTGTCATTTTTGCGATCATTCCAGACTCCTGCGCGGTCTCCATCAGTCCCATCCACAATGCCATGACCCCCGCCATGGTGATGCAGAGGCTCACGGCCTCTCTGGCACTGTCTAACGCGCCTCCCGTCAGTGCGCTCATCTGCCCGGTACAGACACCATAGATCACGCCTAACAGGATCATTCCTGCCCAGATATAGTTAAGCATCTCATAAACCGCCTGCTATTCCTTCGTTTCACTATATGCGGGCAGCGGTATGTCCTATGCAAAATAAACCTCCCGGGAATAAATTCTCCGGGAGGTTTGCTCTAAACTACATTTATAAGTTATATTTATTACCTTCGGATCTACAGAGTTCCCTGTGTGAACAGGCTTCTCACATGTGCCACTTCTTCTGCGGTGGCTTTCTCCGCCGGCACATAATAAGACTTCTCTCTGGCGATCTGGTACAGTTCCTCCTGGGACTGCTCACAGGCCGTACGGAACTGCTTCAGTGTCTGTTTTAACTCCTTATTCTCCGACTGGGCGATCATTCCCGCATAACGGGTCAGCTCGCCGTTGATTCCGGCCAGAGTATCTGCTACCATTGTCTTTTCCTGCATTCTGCTGCCTCCTTACTGCAAAAACTTCATAAGCTGCTGTTTGTTCTCCATCGCGCTGCGGGCACCCTTTTCAAAAAACTGTTTTACCTTCGGGTCCTCCGCTTCCTTGGCGTACTCCTGCATTTTGCAGTGGGTCGTGTCAAAACCGCCGATCAGATGGCGCAGATTCTGCAGATCTAATTCTGAAATATCACTCATGCTGTTAACCTCCTTTTGATTCCTTCTGTTCTATGCGAGGTTAGTATGCGCTGAATCCATGATATCTATACTTCTTTTTTATTATCTTTTTCCCGACAATCTTTAATTGGACAATTCTGGCAATTACTTTGAGATACTCTTTTTCCGGCAATGACACATACTACCATTTTCTCTTCCATAGTCAATTCCTCCTTAAGGGAAAATACCCTTGATTTCCTCTGCATATACCAGTTTCCGGAGCGCCAGTACATAAGCCGCCATGCGGTAAGTACAATCACATTCCTTTTTGATATCCACGATTTCGCCAAAAGATTTTGTCATAAGCTTTTCCAGCATTTCATTGACCTGCTCTCTCTCCCAGGTCAGTTCCTGTATATTCTGTACCCATTCAAAATAAGATACAATAACGCCTCCGCAGTTGGCAAAAATATCCGGAATCACCGGGATTCCTCTTCGCTCCAGTATCACATCTCCAGCAGCACTGGTCGGTCCGTTGGCTGCCTCCACTACATAGGAGCATTTTACTTTTTCCGCAACTTCTTCCGTAATCTGATTCTCCAGCGCTGCCGGAATCAGCACATCACAATCACATAAAAGAAGTTCCGTATTGGTAATATGCTGTACTCCGTCTGCCGCATAATCCTTTAAAAGTTTTCCTTTTTCTTCCAGATACTTAGAAATTTCATCGATATCCAGGCCTTCCTTGCAATATAAGCCTCCTGAGACATCACTGACTGCAACCACCTTAATATTTCTATGATAAAAGATCCTTGCAGCATTACTTCCAACATTTCCCATTCCCTGAATGGCCACCGTAATCTGTGACAGATCTTTTCCTTCTTTTTCCATCAGCAATTTGGTACTGATATATACGCCCCTTCCGGTAGCGGAATTACGCCCTTTAGAACCTCCCAGTTCCACCGGCTTGCCGGTTACTACACCGGGACAGGGTTTTCCGGCCAACTGACTATAAGTATCCAGCACCCATGCCATGGTCTGTGCATTGGTATTCACATCCGGTGCCGGAATATCCGTGTCTGCACCGATGATGGGGGCAATGGCAAAAGTGTATCTTCTGGTCAGTCTCCGAAGTTCTCCCTGTGAAAGCATGGCTGGATCCACTTTGATTCCTCCCTTGGCACCGCCATAAGGAATATTTGCCACTGCGCATTTCAGAGACATCCAGGTAGCCAGAGCCTTTACCTCATTTAACGTACAATTCTGATGGTACCGGATTCCGCCTTTGAAAGGTCCTCGGATGTTGGAATGCTGGATTCTGTATCCTTCGAATACTTTTACACTTCCGTCATCCATCTCCACCGGAAGATAAACCTTCGTCTCACGCTGCGGGTTCTTCAGGATTTCAAACATCCTGGTGTCTATTTTTCCGACTTCCATAGCTTTTGTCATCACACTGACTACATTTTCATAAGGATCATACTGTTCTGCCATTTTTCTACCAAATCCTTTCCTTCGATGAAGTTTTCCTGTAATGTCATAAATTTTTTGGTAGTGTTGCAACACACAAGTGAAACATATTCTTTTTACTTTTTTTCGTCAATATAATTTTCAAAATGCTTTGTGATTTTATTTTCTTTTGCAGAAAACTTGATTTTTGAATGTTTTTGGTATATTCTCCTTAATAATATTAAGTGTAATGTGTATTTACTCAGGGATATTGCATTTTATCATATTTTACAATATGTGCGTTATACCGCATATATCGTTTCTATTTCAGGAGGGCTGCTTATGAAAACATATGAAATAGATGATATTGACCGAAAGATTTTAAGACAATTACAGACCAATGCCCGTACACCATTAAAAGAGATTGCTGCGGAGGTATTTCTCTCTTCCCCTGCCGTCTCCGCCAGGATCAGCAATCTGGAGCGTCTGGGCTATGTCCGGGGGTATCATGCAGAAGTGGATCCGGTGGCGCTCGGCTACCATATCCGGGCCTTTATTAATCTGGAAGTGGCACCTGTCGATAAAAAAGAATTCTATCCTTATATTCAGAGCTGTCACAATGTTATTGAATGTAATTGTGTGACCGGAGATTATTCCATGCTGTTAGAAGGAATGTTCCACAGTACAAATGAACTGGATCAGTTCATAAACGAACTTCAGCGCTTTGGGCGAACCAAAACGCTGATCGTTTTCTCTACTTCCGTGGAACACAGAGGTGTGGAAATTAAATAAAATTAGCAAAAATAGATACCGAAATCACAGTCAGAATACCGCAGACCACGATGGACAGACTGCTCATGGCGCCTTCGATTTCACCCAGTTCCATGGCTTTTGCAGTTCCCAGCGCATGAGCACTGGTACCGATGGCAAGACCTTTGGCAATAGGATCCTCGATCTTACACAGGCGGCAGATCGTATCTGCCAGAATATTACCTAAGATTCCGGTGACAATGATGACAACTACGGTGATGGTCACGATACCGCCCATTTTCTCGGAAATACCCATGCCGATGGCTGTGGTAATGGACTTCGGCAGGAGCGTTACATACTGCTCATGATTCAGACCGAACATCAGGCTTAAAGCAAAAACGCTCACCATGGCAGTCAGCACGCCAGCGATGATTCCACCGAAAATCGCCTTGGGATAGGTCTTTAACAGCTCCAGCTGACGGTACAGAGGTACTGCCAGGCTGACCGTTGCCGGAGTCAGGAAAATGCTGATATACTGTGCACCGTTTGCATAGGTCTCATAATCTATATGGAACAATAACAGTACTGCCACGATCAGGATTACGGAGATCAGTAAGGGATTGGCAATGGCTTTTCCGGTCTTCTGCTTGATCCACAGACCGATCTCGTAGGTGACCAGTGTAATAGCAATGCCGAAAAAGATAGACTGGCTCAATATTTCATTCATTTATCTGTCCTCCTTATCATCTGCGGCAGCTTCGGTTCCGACCGTCTGCATAGCTGCGGCACCTTTATTTTTCTGCCCCCGGATAATATGCTGGGATACCCGGCCTGTCACGATCATGATCAGTATCGTGGATACCAGTGTGATCACACAAATAGGAAGCAACATCTCTTTCAGTGCATCTACACTTGCCATAATACCTACCGTTGCGGGTACAAACATAATGGACATGGCATCCACGAGGAAATCCGCCGCCGTCTCCACCTTTTCCAGCGGGATCAGCTTCGTGATCAGCCCCACCAGCATGATCACCAGACCATAAACGCTGGCTGCGATGGGAAGCGGAATCAGGATCTCCAGAAGCTCTGCCAGAAATGAGATTCCCAGGATAATCGAAAATTGTTTCACATATTTCATGATATTGTCACCCTACCTGTTAACTTTAGTATTTCATTTGTTTGATGTCGGGGTCAAAAGCCTCCGACTTTGATGCCTACGGATTGCACACAAACAAAAGAAGCTGCGCACTATTTTTCAGCACGCAACTTCGTATTATACTACTCGATTTTTACTTTCACAATCAGCATTCTCTACCATTTGAGTAGACTTTTTTGCATTGCTTTCGTGAATTTTTCCCTTACATCTGGTGTCTTACCACCGCATATTCGTCATCCAGTCGAAAGTAGGGACATTCCTGCTGGGTTCCGGATAAAAAGCGGTACATTTCATCCTCATCCAGATTCACCATGCAGCAATAGCATTCATAGTCTTCGTCATATTCATAATTGACACAAGCGTCACAATTAGTCATTTTCCCTCATTTCTACACATATCCTTTTAACTATGTGTCTGTCGCTTAAGAGTTGCCGTGCAGGTACTGATAGATTTCCCGTTTTCCGACACCCCTGTCTTTTGCCACCTGCTTCATGGCGGATTTATTATCCATACCCTGCTCTTCATAATAAGCCATATGTTCTTCAATGCTCATGGATTCCCAGGATGCGATCTCTTCCTGTCGTTTCTCTTCCGGGCTCTTCCCTTCTACTACCAAGACATATTCTCCGCGGGGCTCCTCTGTCTTGTAGTAGTCCAGCGCCTTTTCCAAAGTAGTGGGGAATACGGTCTCGAACTTCTTGGTCAGTTCTCTGCACAACGTGATCCGCCGCTCTCCCAGTGCCGCATACAGTTCCTCCAGCGTCCGGATCAGATGGTGCGGCGCCTCATAAAGGATCATGGTACGGCTCTCCGTCTTCAGTTCCTCCAGAATCACTTTTTTTTCCTTTTTATCCGCAGGCAGAAATCCCTCGAAACAGAATCTCCGGGTACTGAGCCCTGACAGAGTCAGCGCCGTAATGCATGCTGCCGGACCCGGCAGAGAAGTGACGGGAACGCTCTGCTCCTGGCACATCCGCACCAGTACTTCACCGGGATCGGAGATCGCTGGGGTACCGGCATCAGTGATCAACGCAATGTTCTGTCCGTTTAACAGCTGTCCTACCAGCTGGTGCGCTTTTTCTACTTTATTGTACTCGTGGTAACTGGTCATAGGTGTGTGGATGTCAAAATGATTCAGCAGCTTGATACTGTTACGGGTATCCTCCGCCGCGATCACATCCACCGTCTGCAGGGTCTCTACCACACGCGGTGTCATATCTCCCAGATTGCCAATGGGGGTTGCACACAAATATAAAGTTCCGGGCATGGTTTCCGCCTCCTCTCCAAATCATAGTAGTCTATAACTATTCAAAGCCATGATATCATGTCACTATGTATGGCGAATGCCCGCATTCGTAAGAACATTTGACATAATTATACGGTGGATGGTGTGCTGAATAGTTACAATATCTTAACTATCTAATATCCATATATATCATATATTTCCGGCATGTACACTCCCGGCGACTGATATACGATCAGCGGCTTCTCCACCGTCATGCGGGATCTGCCGCCTCTCACCGCCTCAATAAGCACCATATTGGGCTCCTTGTCGATATAGGGATATACCAGCTGCATCCGTTTCGGCTCCAGCTTGTATTTTACCAGCATGGTCATGATCTCCGCCAGCCGAAAAGGGCGATGTACCATGTAAAAATGTCCGCCGGGCTTTAACAGTTTTGCTGTCCTGCTGACCACATCCTCCAGCGTGCAGAGCACTTCGTGTCTGGCGATTGCTTTTGGTTCCTCCGGGTTCGTCAATCCATGCTGTCCGATCATATACGGAGGATTGCAGGTAATACAGTCAAAGGAAGCAGCCGGGAAAATCTGGTCTGCTTCCTTGATGTCTCCTGTCACGATGTCAATGCGATCCTGCAGGTCATTCAGTGCCACGCTGCGTCTCGCCATATCTGCGCTCTCCTCCTGGATTTCCAGTCCGGTGAGATGAGAACAGTGGTATTTTGCCTCCATCAGAAGCGGGATGATCCCGGTGCCTGTGCCAAGGTCAAGCATCGTATCCTTTTCTCTGGCATGGGCAAATCCTGTTAGAAGCACCGCATCCATACCGAAACAAAATTTCTCCGGATTCTGTATGATCTGATAACCGTTCCTCTGAAGGTCATCGATCCGCTCTTTTTCCTTCAGTTCAACCTTCATTCGTATTCTCCGGTTTTCTTCCGTTACCATTATTACCGTTATTCCCGTCTCTTCTGCCGCCGTGTCTCGGTCTTCTGCGGGAAGAATTGTCCCGCTGGGATCTGCGCTCGCCTTCCTGACTGTTACCGCCTTCCTGTTGTATCTGACTGCCGGAACGGGACTGCTCATTGCCGTTCTCCCTTACCTGATCCGGACGGTTCTGGGGACGGTTCTCGCGGCGTCTGTCACCACGATTATTGTCCCTGCGGTTCTCATTTCTGCTGCCATTGTCACCACCGCGGTTGTCATTGCGGTTCTGATGCTCGCCATTACGGTTATTTTCCCCGCGGTTATTATTTCTGCGATTCTCGTCTCTGCGTCCGTCGCGTCTGCGGTTTTCTCCACGGTTGTCACCACGATTCTCGCCGTCAGCTCTTTGCTCTCTGCGGTCCTGACGCTCCGGTCGCTGCTCAGAGCGCTTTTCTGCGCGCTCTTCCGCTTCTTCCTTCTCCTCGATCTGCTCTAACTTCTCGAGTTCCTTCTGTTCTTCCTTGGACAGTTCCTGTCCGCTCTTTTTGCCTTTGCGTCTCTTGAACTGCAAAGTATCCGCCTCGTATTCCTTCAGTTCCTTCTCATCGCCGACTTCTACCAGCACCTTGACCAGCTGACGCAGTACATTGACACTCTGTACTTCTCCATGCAGTCCGTCCGCCGTCTGGACATAGTCGCCCACACCGGGAAGCTTGCGGTTCAGTTCCTCGTAAGTGTCTTCCTCATTTTTCAGACAGCACATCAGTCTGCCGCAGACTCCGGAAATCTTCGTCGGATTCAGGGACAGATTCTGCTCCTTCGCCATCTTGATGGATACCGGTACGAAATCCGACAGATAGCTGTGGCAGCACAGAGGCCGTCCACAGATGCCGATACCACCGCGGATCTTTGTCTCATCACGGACACCAATCTGACGCAACTCGATACGGGTCTTGAACACACTTGCCAGATCCTTTACCAGTTCGCGGAAGTCGATACGTCCATCCGCCGTAAAATAGAACAATACCTTATTGTTATCAAACGTATACTCTGCATCGATCAGCTTCATTTCCAGACCGTGCTTTAATATCTTTTCCTTACAGATCTTGAAGGCTTCCTTTTCTTTTTCCTTGTTGGCAGCCTCCTGCTCGATATCTCTCTCTCCTGCGATGCGCATCACAGGCTTCAGGGGCTGGATCACCTTGTCATCCTCTACCTCATGCACTCCCGCAACGACCGTACCGAACTCTATGCCTCTGGCGGTCTCCACGATCACGTGGTCGCCTCTCTTTATCTCAAGCTGCAGCGGATCGAAGAAATATACCTTGCCCGCTGTACGAAATCTCACACCGATTACTTTTGTCATATCTATCTACCTCACTGATGCCGTTGGCATCTTCTAATAAATTAAAATAATGTAACTATTCAGCACCACATTCGCAAAATAGCAGCTGCCTGCGCGAAATGCGCCTGCAACTGCTATTTTATCATATCTTTTTGAAAATGACTACACTATTTCTTCTATCGCTTACCGCTTTAGGATCTGAGTTCTACACCCAGCTTGTTGTTCAGATTCTTCAGGATTTTCTTCACATAGCCGTCCACTGCCTCTGTGGTGAATTCTTCTTCCTTCGGTGCAAAGGTTACAGTGAAGGCCATGGATTTCTTCTCAGGACCTACCTGTAATCCTTCATAGACATCGAAGAGTTCTACGGACTCTACGAAGCTGCTGGCTTCCGCGATGGCCTTCTCTACCTCGCCGCAGGTAACAGACTTGCTCATTACCAGTGCCAGGTCTCTGGTCTCCTTCGCGAACTTGGAGATAGGAGCAAAGGTGGGAACCTTGCCGTATACAGGCCGCAGGGCTTTCAGATCGATCTCTGCGATGTATGCGGATTCACGCATATCTTCTTCCTTCTGGATCTCGTAGGTCAGCTGACCTAAGTAGCCGATCTCTTCGCCGTTGTACAGGATCTTTGCAGTACGATAAGGATGCAGGAAAGTCTTCTTGTCCTCCACATATTCAAAATCAATGAACAGCGTCTCTGCTACCGTGTCTACCAGACCTTTCAGGGTGAAGAAGCTCTCTTCCTTACCCCAGATACCGATGCAGATGGTCTCTCTCTCATCGGGATACTCGGTCAGAGGCAGATCCTTAGGGATGAACTTGTTACCGATCTCATATACTCTGCCTTCCAGACAACCGTTCTTCTGGTTACGGGCAATGGCATGGATCATCTGTGGCGCCAGAGTGGTACGCATCAGAGACAGATCCTCGTTGATCGGGTTGATCAGACGGATGGCCTTTCTCTCCGGTGCATCCTCAGGCAGGCCTAACAGATTCAGATCGGAAGGAGAGAAGAAGGAATAATGTACACCCTCAAATGCGCCCTGTGCACATAATGCTCTCTTGATCTTAAGCTCGGTCTTCTGTTTGGTATTCATGCCGCCGCTGGTTACAGCTGCTGCCGCGAGGAAGGTCGGTGTTACGTGGTCGTAACCGTACATACGGATCACTTCCTCTGCAATATCGGGATAGGATTCCATATCTTCACGATATGCGGGTACCTGAATGGTCAGTTCGTCACCGTTAATTACGGGCTGGAAGTTCAGGGCTTTTAAGATTCTCTCAATATCAGCGGTAGGTACTTCAATCCCCAGTACACCATTTACTTTCTTGATGCTTGCCTTCATCTCGGCAGGCTCAATGGAGTTGCCGGTGTTTGCCTCTACGTGAGTAGAGGATACTTTACCACAACCCAGCTCCTCGATCAGATGCAATGCTCTCTTGCTGGCCATAGCGGTAGCATACTCATCCACGCCTTTGGCATATCTCTGGGAAGAATCGGAAGACTGTCCCAATGCTCTGGAGCTCTTACGAATATTGTCTCTTGCAAATTTTGCGGACTCGAAGATGACAGCCTCTGTGGTATCGCGGATCTCGGAATTTAAGCCACCCATGATACCTGCCAGTGCTACGGGCTTTACGCCATCGCAGATGACAAGGTTGTTTTCGTTTAATTCGAACTCTTTTTCATCCAAAGTCACAATCTTCTCTTTGTCATGGGCACGTCTTACATGAATGGCATTGCCTTCAATGTAAGAAGAGTCAAATGCGTGCATAGGCTGACCCAGCTCTTTTAAGATGTAGTTCGTGATATCTACCACGTTGGAGATAGATCCGATGCCTACCAGTGCCAGACGTCTCTTCATCCATGCGGGGGATTCGCCGATTTTTACATCAGTTACATAGTGTGCGATATATCTGGGGCACAGATCCGGAGCATCCACAGTTACGGTGAAACCGTCCTTGGTAACGCCGCTCTCGGTGTAATCCAGTGCCGGAGTCTTCACGGGTTTGTTCAGGATCGCCGCTACTTCTCTTGCAATACCGAAGATGCTCTCACAATCCGGTCTGTTGGCGGTAATGGCAATGTCAAAGATCCAGTCATCCAACTGTAACAGAGGCTTTACATCTGCACCGATCTCGGCATCCTCCGGCAGTACCAGCAATCCGTTGTAGCCTGCACCGGGGTACAGATCCTCAGTCAGTCCCAGCTCGGTACCGGAACACAGCATACCGCAGGACTCATAGCCGCGCAGCTTGCCTTTTTTGATCTTCATGGTGCCTTCGATGGTCACATGATCTTTTGCGGTAGCGTATACCTGCGCACCTTCCAGTGCTACGGGGTATTTGCCGCCTGCATGTACGTTGTCCGCACCACAGCAGATCTGCAGAGGCTCTGCGCCGCCTACATTTACCTTACATACATGTAAGTGGGTCTCAGGGATGGGCTCACACTCTTCTACCAGTCCGACTACCACGCCGCTGATGTCCTTACCTACTTCGTAGGATTCCTCTACCTCAAAACCGCAGGAGAACAGCTTCTCTTCCAGTTCTTTGGCTTCTACATCTATATCCACATATTCTTTTAACCAACTAAGTGGTACTAACATATCTTTTACCTCCTTCGATGCCGTCTTGTACGACATCCTCTCGTAATGTTCCTTACATCGTTACTGTTTTAAAATCATATTCCTGTGATCTTAGTCATCATTGATCTGATCCAGTACACGCATATCAGATTGATATAACAGCTTGATATTGTTAATACCGTACTTTAACATTGCCAGACGCTCAATACCGATACCGAATGCCAGTCCGCTGTACTCTTCGGAGTCAATGCCGCAGTTCTCCAGCACTTTCTTATTTACAATACCCGCACCCAGTACTTCGATCCAGCCGGTACCCTTGCACAGACGGCAGCCACAGCCACCGCAGGCGAAGCAGCTGACATCGACCTCTACGGAAGGCTCGGTGAACGGGAAGTAAGAAGGACGCAGTCTCGTGGTGGTACCTTCACCGAAGATCTTCTGTACCAGTACTTCCAACATACCCTTCAGGTCACACAGAGTGATGGTCTTGTCTACTACGAGACCTTCCATCTGGGTAAACATGGGAGAATGGGTCGCATCATCATCGGAACGGAATACTTTACCGGGGCTCAGGATCTTGATGGGAGGCTTCTGGCTCTCCATAACGTGTACCTGACCTGCAGAGGTCTGGGTTCTGAGCAGGAATTCCGGAGACAGGTAGAAGGTATCCTGCATGTCTCTTGCGGGGTGATCCTGCGGGGTATTCAGTGCGGTGAAGTTGTAATAATCGGTCTCGATCTCGGTGCCTTCGTATACGCTGAAGCCCATGGATGCGAAGATATCGATCAGCTGGTTACGCACCTGGGTTACGGGATGCAGATTACCGGTCTTGCGGCTCTTTGCCGGCATGGAGATATCGATCTTCTCGCTCTCGTAGCGCAGCTCCATCTCTTTTTCTTTTAACTTCGTGTTCAGCTCGTCAAAATGCTCGCTTGCCCAGTTCTTCAGTTCGTTGACCTTCTTACCGAAGTCAGCCTTCTCTTCCTTGGGCACGGAACCCATCTGCTTCATCAGTCCGCCGATAATACCGTTCTTGTCGAGAATGGTTTTTTTGTACTCGTAGACACCCTTGGTGTTCTCGATCTTCTCCAGTTGTTCCCGGATGTCGGCTTTGATCTGTTCGACTTTTTCATTCAATTCGTTTAAATCTGCCATCTTGCTCCTCATTTCTGTGTGCCTGCTTGTTGCACACGTATTTTTACTTGTGCCTGGGGAAATCTATATACAAAAAACCGCACATACAAATTCACCCCATTGGGACGAATTCATATCCGCGGTACCACCCAAATTCCTTATGTGAAAAATGAAAATAATTTTTACATTCACGATAAGACTCTTAACTCACGTAACGAGTGAGGAAACGTCATACCCTACCAAATCCATGATCTCTGCTCTCGAATTCTTCCGGTATGCGGCTCGCGTGGGAATTTCGATTCTGCTTGAACCTCAGGAAGCTTTTCAGCCGGTGGGCTTCCCTCTCTGTCAGGAAAATAGAATCTTACTGTGCACGTTCATTGCCTTTACCTTGATATGATAATACCGAAATAGCGGAAATGTCAAGGTCTTTTAGTTTATTGTGCCATCACCATTTCCAATAGATCCGGAATATCATTTTTCAATGTTTCATAAACTACCTTCAAATCTACATTACCATAATCATGTACAATCCGATTTCTCATTCCGTACATTGCATTCCATGGAATCATCCTTCTTTTCTGTTTATATTCCTCCGTCAGTTTTCTTGAATTTTCAGATATTTGTATCATACGAAACAACATAGAATCCAATAAGATTTCATTTACATTTAGTTCTTCTATGTCCACGTTTTTCATATGTTTGACTATAAATTCCAGATCCTGTTGGATCTTCTGGATATAATAGTTGTCATTTTTAATGTTATCCATATATCTTTATCCCATCTTTTAAGATCTCTTTTGTCAGTTCCGGATTATCCATCAATTGTTCCATATTGAGAACATCCACCTTTTTATGCAATGCTGCCCTTATCTCTTCCACTAAGCCGTAAAATTTCAATCCGCTTACCCCCGTTGAAATCAGCAGATCTACATCGCTCTCCGGTGTTGCCTTGCCTTTTGCATAGGACCCAAACAGATAGCAGAATTCTATTTCATATCCTTCAAACACACTTTGACATTTCTGTCTGATATAATCTATATCTACTATCCCATGGTTTTCGTCTATGGGATTTATTTCTGCCAGTTTTTCAATGATATAATTATATTTCAGGGTTCCTATTTTCTCTTCGTCATTTTCATATGATTTATAAGAACGCAAGGAAATCCCTATTAAATCCGCCACTTGTTGTTGTGTGAGTTTTTTTTCTATTCGCAGACTTTTTAATTTGCTCATTTTTGCACCTCTTTATATATAATAGTGCAATAATTGCACCGTGTCAACATGTGGGATGCAACTCTTGCACTATATCTTATTATTTGCTCATTTCATATAGTATGCTTGTCCGGCCTGCTTATACTTCTTTCCATAAAGTTTTTTCCACGGTGTCGATCACCGGATATTTCTGTGTTCCGATGGGGCGTCCGCCCGGATAGGTAGAAAATACATCGCAGGAGATCACGTTACCGCTTCGATATATTTTCTCCACCGGGGTATGTCCCACAACCTGTAAAAGAGTGTCTTCTCCATACATGCTTTCCCGCCGTTCCTGCGGGCGGTACCAAATAGGACTGGCACTGCACCATAGCTGCTCCGGTCCCATGGCATTGATCTCTGCGATAATTTCATCCACTGAGCCTGTATTTTTTACATTTTCCTCTACAAATGCCTGTAAGATGCCGCCATGGCAGAACAGTACGTTATCAATTCTATGTATGCAACAAAGCTGGTTTTCCGATGGTAATGCATCTTTTAGTTTCTCCAGTTTGTTTCTCACCAGATAGGCTGCTGCCCGACTTTATCCCGATTCCCGCTCATTCCACACATAGCACAGATCATGATTCCCATAGCACCACAGAGTGTCTGGGAATTCCTTTGCAAAAGAGATTGCCGCATCAAAGGTCTGTGCATACAATTCCAGGTCATATTCCCTGTTCCAGTCATCCGGGAGATCCATCAGGCACACGGTGCGATCCGCCGCACCTTTTCTCATCCGTTTGGCCGCTTCTGTGAACATATACGGCTTCAAATGAACATCCGGTATCACAAGTGCTTTCATATCCGTTCCTCCTCATCGTTTTCCTCTGCGCCCGTTTTATGCGCCCATCAACCTGCCTCCGGCGTAGGATCCGGAAGGACAAGCTGCTTTAACCAGTCATCCATGGTAACGTCATCCTCTGTGTCATTATCGTTGGCATCATTATCTTCTACGTCGATGTCTTCCTCTGTAATTTCTTCCTCGTCATCGGTATCGTCTCCAAAAGGAAGATCGCCTAATACATTCCCAAGCAGTTTACTTGACAGCATTTCCAACTGCTGCTTTAAATCTCTTCCCTGTCTTCCATCACTGACCAAAAGTCCTGCTGACAACCGGTCTGTTACTGTTGCGCAGTCCATTATACCATGGATCAGAATTTTCTCCATATTTGAAATAACTCTCTCAGATGCAAGTTCATCCAGAAGACTGGTGCTGACGCTGTAAGACCACCCGATATGTTCCGTTCCCACACGGAGCATACCATAGAGGTTATTGGAATTCTGACAGTTGAGATATTCTGCCACGGCATACTGATATTCCTTTTTTACCGGCATCTGCGTTGTTCCGTAATAACCTGTCAGGGTTAGAATTCCGCAATCAGAGACTGCATAGTTTATCATGAGATGTTTGCCACCGACTCTGATCTCACAAAGAAATCCGTTGGGGTCTTCTGCATTGAGATTCTCTGCCTTGATATTATGATTTTCTGATTCCAGGTAAGTTCTGATTGCCGCAACTGCTGCCGCTTTATCTACTTTTTTCTCTGCTGTGTAAGTAACCTCCACCGGCTCCTCCAGTGACAAAAGTTTGCCCGAAGCCAACGCCTTCAAATTCTCATAATTGGCGCAGATGGTGCGGATGGCTTCCTCTTCATACAGTTCCAAAGTCTCTTCACTGACTGCGTTTTCCCGTAATACCGTCTCTGCACGATAGGTAATACATCCGCTCAGTTCTTCTGCTATTACACCTCCGAATCCGGTTTTCACCTGCTGCTGACAATATAGCACCACCGGAGCCATCAATACCGGATCCAGTACACGAATTCCTGAATACATCTCAAACACCAGCATATTCAGATCCGGCAGACGGATCACCGCAGCACAATCCATATTGGGATCCGGCAGTGTCAGCTGATACACATAGCCCTGGTAATTATCCCCCTTCATTCTCTTGTAAGCTTTTCCCTGCTTTCTGCCCAGCCAGTTTTCAATGTTTTCTCTCGTCTCTGCAATAATGTTCATCCCTGTTTCCTCCTCGTTATGGAATTGCTTCTGTTATATATAACGAATGAGGAACTTATTTTTGGGGAAATTCATAAAAATAGAAAAATGTGAAATGAAATACATAAAATGTGAAATCTAAAACTCAAAAAGTGAAATGAAAAGTAAAATAATTTCACTTTCCATTTCACTTTTTAATTTATCTTTTACTTTCCGGCTCTGATAAGCTCCGCCGCCATCTCCCCAAGTTCCTCCGCTCCGTACTTATCCCAGTTCTGATAGCCCCCGCAGTAGTTAATGCAATAGATGAGGCCGTCCATCTCCAACATGACTCGACTCATGCATTTCATATACTGGCTTTCTGCGCCGTAGACGATTTCATATTTTCCGGCTGCAATGCTGGTTTGGTCATACGAGGTCAACTGGTAGCCGTCCGAAACATATTTTCTCGCATAGCCTTCATAATACACCCGGATACCGTCCACCGTTTCCAGCTCTGTCACCGAATTTTGTTCGTCTGCCATGGCATCCTTCATCAGCTCTTCAAAACTTTTGTGGGCAACCTTCTCTCCCACTTCTGCTGTTTCCACTCCGATGGTAATGATATCGGTTCCTTTCTGATAAAAAAGTTCCAACAGGTGATCTCCGAAAAGTTTCTCTCCCTTCTCATCCAGTGCCTCCGTATTCACCAGGGCAGCACTCTGAAAGTCAAATCCATTGGAAAAGGATTCCACTGCTGCAAAAGATTTTCCCAGATCCTTCTCCGCCTGTTGCAGCTCTGCATAATTCTCATAGGTTGTAGTTGTCTCCGTCGCATGATAACGTTTTACGATTCCCATGGTTGCGCAGCCGGTGACCAGTAACGCTGCCAGCACACACGCTGTTGTCAGGACCCGCTTGCGCAAATTGTACCGGGCTCCCCGATGTCTGTCGGAAAGCGCCTGCTCCTGCGCATACAGTCTTTGCAATAATTTTTCCTGTACCTCTGCCCCGGGTCTTAACTTTACAAAACTTTCTTTTAATAACATTTCCATTCTCTCATCTGTCATAACCTACTGCCTCCAATTCTTCTTTCATTTTTTCTCTGCCTTTATGCAGCCTGCTCTTTACTGTTCCCTGCGGAATCCGAAGACATCCTGCGATTTCCTCTATCGTCAGTTCTTCTCCGTAATACAAGCACAGCGGAATCCTGTATTTCTCCGGTAATTCCCGCAATGCTGCCTGTACATAACGGATCTCTTCTTTTTTCAACAGGTGATCTTCCACTTCGGATTGTTCCCTGTTCCCGCCGACTGCCGTCTCCATGGGTTCCTCACTTTCCATCGGTGCAATGCTGTTTCTGCGGTTTATTTTCCGGTTCCGGTTTTTCCAGATCCGAATGGCAACGGATAGCAAATAGCTTTTCGGATTTCCTTCTTTTTGTATCTTGTCCAACATTTCCAGGGCTTTCAGGAAGGTGTCCTGATACAATTCTTCTGTCTCCGCTCTGTTTCCTGTCAGATAGACGCAAAAACTGTAGATGTCAGTGCCATATGTTGCAATGAGCTGCTCTAATTCCTGTATTGTCATATAAGTTTCCTTTCCGGTATTTTCGTCTGCAGTACGTGAATGCCTTTTACTATATATTGTCCTGAGATTTCAACCGGTTCATTTTTTTCCAAAAAAATAGAAAGTGAAGCGTAAATTTCACTTTCTACTTATTCATATCTTTCTGTTAACCGTTCTCCTTGATCTCCAACATCAAAAGTTCCATGGTCAGGTCAAAGTTTACATTGGCATCCAGACGTCTCTTTGCCTTATCCAGGGCTTCGATGACTTCCTCGATTCCTTCATAACTGCTGCGCTGGGCCACGCGGCGGATGGCGCTGATCTCTTCACGGAAAACGAGATGGTTCACATCACTGGTTGCCTTGAACAGCAGCACATCCCGATACCAGATGGCGATGAGATCCAGATAATCATTGATCTGAAGCTTGTATTCTGTAATTTTCTTGATCGCCGAAGTAATTTCATTCAGATCCATATCCTGAATATATTTTAACAATGACAAAGCTTCGTTTTTGATATTGTCAAAATCCTCACTGGACGCCAGTGATTTGGCCTTGCCGATATTGCCGCGGGCAAATGCCACACAGACCTCTGCCTTATAGTCCGGCACCTGCAACTGCTGCATCAGGAAATTGCGCACCAGATCATCCGCCACCGGCTTCATATTCAGTACCACACAACGGCTGAGGATCGTGGGCAGCAAACCGTTCACGTTGGAGGTCAGCAGCATGATCACTGCATACTCGGGCGGCTCCTCCAGCGTTTTCAGAATCGCATTCTGTGCCTGGGGAGTCATCTTCTCCGCCTCGTTCATTATATAGATCTTATACGGACTGCTGTAGGGTTTGATAGCGATATCATTATTGATCTGTGCACGAATATCATCTACGCTGATGGTATTGGGCTTCTCATGGCTGACATAGATAATGTCCGGCTGGTTTTCCGACAGCGCCTGCTTACAGGAATGGCATTCCTGACAAGGCTCGGTTCCGCCCTTTTCACACTGCAGGGTCATGGCAAATACTCTGGCAATAAATTCTTTGCCGGAGGATTTTTCACCGTTGATGATATAAGCATGGGAAATCTTCTTCGCCGAAATGGCGTTCTGTAAATGCTCTTTAATCTGTTCCTGACCTATGATGTCATGAAATGTTGCCATTGGTATTCCCCCTGTCCGTATCTTATTGTCTTTTTGGTCCTGCTTTTATCGTACTGCCTTCTTGCGAATCACGCAAGCGTTTCCTGTATTTTTCATCAGGTAAAGATATCCAATAACAGTCCCCGGATCTCCCCGATCTTGTTCAGGATCGCCAGATTGTCTTTTTCATCCTTCATCAGTTCCTGTGCCAGCTGATCCAGATTCTCATCCACCAGCCGGATAATACCATACACACGGTGCCGGCCTCTCCGATCCAGGAAGTTCTCTCTGGAAAAAGAATGGGATCTGGTCACCACTTCATTAAGGAATTCCTTGACCAGCCCACGGTAATGTCGCATATCCTTCACATCCCGTTTTTTGGCCAGCTTTTCGCCCTCTGTGGTGATCTCCGCCATCAGGTTCGTCAGTCGCTCCTGAAGTTCTGCTTCCTCCACATGGCTCGCCAGCATGAATTTGAAGCTGCCGTCCGTGGGCGCTGTGTTCTGTACCTGCTCCACGGGAGCCGACTGCTGTATCTGATTTACTCTCATTTCCATACGCCCACCTCTTTTCCTCTGTTTACCGGCTATATTCCGGCATTTTTCTTCTCTGTTATCAGTATTTCGGCTATATTCCGGCTTCTTTTAAGTACTTTGTAATATCTTTCAGACATTTTGTCAGATCTGTATTCTCGAATCTGTCCCGGATCCCTGCTGCCGCCAGCTTTTCTTCGGAGAAATCTGCGCTGTCCGCCAGAAATCTGCGACACATCTCTTCGTACTTCGGCTTCTCCTGTCGCAGTTCCCTGTCCAGTGCCCGCTGCAGGCGTACACCGTCATCCAGCTCAATATAGACCGGCAAAATAGCTTCTGTTCCGAAATAAGCAATCATTTTCTCATAGGCTTCCAGTGTTCCGATCATGAGATAATTCTTCGTGGTCAAATCTATCTGTCCGTCATCCACTGTAAAATACCGCCAGATGCCATAGACCGTATTATAAGCTCTGTCCTCTATGACCTTTCCCTGTTCCCTCAAGGTCTGAAAACCGGTCTCATCTGTGAAAAAATATTCCACACCGTTCTCTTCCCCGGCCCGGATCGGTCTTGTCGTATAAGGCACGATGGTCCGAAGATCCATCGTGCCCTCTTTCATCAGTTCTTTAAAAACAGTATCTTTCCCCGAGGAACTTTTCCCCATGAGATATACAATTTTTCCCATATCTGCGTTCTCGTTTTCCCGCTCCTGTTTCGGCTGTCTGACCGCCGTACAGTACGTTATTATTCTACTTCCACCACGTGGATCATATCGGTCTTACCTACCACGCCCAGAGGTACGCCTGCGGTGATGACAACCGTATCCCCGGTTTTCACCAGACCGGCCTGCTTTGCCTTGAACACTGCTTCTTCAAACAGGGCATCCGTAGTCTGCTCCTTCTGGATCATGACGGGATTCACACCCCACAGCAGGTTCAGCTGACGATATACCTTCTCATCCAGCGTACAGCCGATGATCTGGCATCCGGGCTTATAACGTGCAATCATATTCGCGGTAAATCCGGACATGGTTACCGTAATAATAGCTGCTGCATTCAGATCGGAAGCCACGCTACAGGTCGCATAAGAGATTGCCGTAGTGATGTCAGGAGTCTCCTGTCTGTCTTCCTTGACTCTCTGCATTCTTCCGCGGTAGTCAATATCCTGCTCTGCTCTCTCCGCAATGCGGGACATGGTCTTAACAGCCTCTACCGGATACAGACCGGCTGCGCTCTCGCCGGACAGCATGATGGCTGTCGTTCCATCATAGATGGCATTGGCAATATCTGTTGCCTCCGCTCTGGTCGGACGTGGATTCTTGATCATGGACTCCAGCATCTGAGTTGCGGTAATAACGTGCTTGCCCTGTGCTACCGCCATCTTGATCATCTTTTTCTGCAAAATAGGCACTTCCTCCAGAGGGATCTCGACACCCATATCACCACGGGCTACCATGATACCGTCTGCCACGTTAATGATCTCTTCCAGATTCTGAATACCCTGCATGTTCTCGATCTTGGCAATAATCTTGATCTTACTGCCTCTGTCTTCTACAATCTTACGTACTTCCTGAATGTCTTCCCTGGTTCTGACAAAGGAAGCTGCGATAAAGTCAAATCCGTGCTCCACACCAAAAATAATATCTGCCAGATCCACCTCACTGATATAAGGCATGGACAGAATCGCTCCCGGTACATTGACACCCTTATGATTCGATACAAAACCGCCGTTTATGACCTTACATACAATGTCTTCTCCTTTGATCTCTTCTACCGTCATCTCGATCAGACCGTCATCAATCAGGATCGTTGTTCCGACATTGATGTCATTTTTCAGATTTTTGTAGGAAATAGTGGCTCTTTCCGCTGTTCCCATGATTTCTTCCGTTGTCAGGACAAACTGCTGACCGGATACCAGCTCTACCTTACCGCCCTCAAAATCACGCAGACGAATCTCCGGTCCTTTGGTATCCAACAGAGTTGCTACCGGCAATCCCAGTTCTTTTCGTACTTTCAGTACTCTGTTGTATTTAACCAGCTGTTCCTTATGGCTTCCATGGGAAAAGTTAAAACGTGCCACGTTCATGCCCGCAAGCATCAATTCTCTTAATTTCTCCTCACTCTCACTGGCCGGACCGATGGTGCAAATAATTTTGGTTTTTCTCATACAGGCTAAATCCTTTCTGCTGCTATTTTTTGATTTTTGACTACGGTAATGCAATATTCGTCTTTTTCGGTGACTCCCTGTACCTTCAGACCCTTTCTGAAATACTCCGCAAGCTTTCGGCAATGGATCTCTTCGATCTGTTCTCCCGGTACCAGCACCGGAATTCCGGGAGGATACAGATTCACAAAATCTCCTACAATCCTGCCTGCAGCCTGTGCCAGAGGAATCTCCTCTTTTTCGGCATCCCATGCATCCGCAAGAGACAGACTGACTTCCGGCTGCATGTGATAGAGAGATGTCTCTCTGGAATCTCCGCCTTCCGTCTGTGGCTGCGTCTGCCACTTTCCCGCAGATATGTCACGATCGATGGCAAGCAATGCATCCGTCATTCTTGTGTATGCCTCGTCACTGTCTCCTATGGTGAACATCGCAAGACAATGATCAGCAGCTGCCATTTCCAACTGCAAGTGGTACTCCTCTAATAGAATATCATAAATCTGCTGTCCTGACAAACCTGCCTTTGAAGATAATATCACCAGTTTTCCGATATCCTGTCTGGCATCCAGCGGCAAGAAATGAAGGTTCCTGCATTCTGACAGTTCTGTCAGCATTCTCAGATAATTCACCTGCAACCGGGCAAACAGATAATCTCCCTGCTCCTTTACCAGCTGTAGTGCATTGTCAATTCCTGCCATTAGTACATAGGATGGACTACTGGACTGATAAATATGCAAAAACCTGCGCAAACGTTCTCTGTCGACCAGTCTTCCGTTGACATGAAGCAACGCGCTCTGTGTCAGTGCCGGCAAAGTCTTATGAACACTGTGGATCACCAGATCCGCGCCACACTGGCAGCTGTTCTTCGCAAATCCTTCCGCCAGTCCCAGATGAGCACCATGGGCTTCATCCACGATCAGAGGAATTCCTTTACTATGTACCAGCTTTGCGATCGTCTCTATATCTGCGATCCTGCCTTCATAAGTGGGTGACACCAGAAATACCGCATCCGGAACAGGCTCCCGGCTGAATGCCTCTGCGATCTGTTCCGGAGTTACCGCATCATAAATATCATACTCCTCCATCATTTCCGGATACAGATAAGAAACTGTTAAATTTCTCAGATATGCCGCATGATACGCAGATTTATGGGCTCCTCTGGTCATAAGGATCCGCCCGCCCCTCGGAACCGCCGCACTGATTGCCGCCAGAACCCCGCAGGTACTTCCGTTGATAAGGTAAAAGCTCTCGTCTGCGCCGTACAGTCCGGCTGCCTCGTCCTGTAATCGTCTTAGGATTTCCTCTGGAGCATGTAGATTATCAAATCCATCAATCTCCGTGATGTCGATATCCATGATCTCCCGGGGGAATTCTCCACAAAGCAGTCTCTTATGTCCCGGCATATGATAAGGATAATAATCTGTCTTGCTGTAGTCTTTTAATCTCCGGTATAATTCACCCAATTCCGTTATTCTCCTGGTTTAGGTTTCCACCCTTTAATTTTTCCTGTCCCTCTTCGATCTTCTGAAGCTTCTCAATCAGGGCTCCGTGTCCCTTGTGTACATGGAATGTCTCCATGAGAGAACACCATTTGTCTGCCATGGTAACGATCCATGCTTCACGACACATGGGAACCGCGGAAATTGTTAACGGCCACATATGTTTTTTAATAATATCTTTTTCTCTGGGAGTGAGATGGTATTCTTTCTGTGCATTGTGAAGTGCTCTTCCCGGATGATAAAAACCATGTAGTTTATGGGGACTGACATAATCCGGCGTGTGCCAGTCGTACAGAAAATAGTCATGCAATAGTGCCCCACGGATCAAATCTTTTTTCTCACAGGGAATGTGCAACTTCTCACTGATGGCAAGACTGCATTTTGCTACATTCATACTGTGATTGTTGACCGTCATGTTACCGTGCTGTACGTGCGACCGTGTAGAGCGAAAGTTCTTAGAACGCAGAATATCCGGTGCTGCCGCCCGGATCTCCTGCCTTAACTGTCGTTCTCTTTCAAATCTCTCTTTCCACTTCTGCACTTTTTTTGCTGAACGCTGTTTCATAAAACTGCCTTCCTTCTCAATATCCCCTCATCTATAGCCACACTGATTCGCATTAATAGTAATAGCATACTACCGGGAAACCGGTAGATACATATTCATAAATAGCTGCCGCCATATCCAGAGGCAGATTGACACATCCATGAGATCCTGCTGTCAGATAGATCGTACCACCGAAGCTTCTTCTCCAGGTAGCATCATGCATTCCGACATTTCCGTTAAAAGGCATCCAGTAATTTACCGGTGTTTCATAATCCGCTCCACGCAATACGGCATTCTTCGTCTTATAGGTCAGTCCGAATACACCGGGAGGCGTCACACATCCGGGCTTGCTCATATTACCGGATACAAAATCTGTCTCCAATACAATGCTTCCATTCTGGAACAGATAAAGATGCTGATTCGTCAGATCAATTTCCACGTAGGAATTACCGATATCGTCACTTCCCTTTTGTGCTCCCTTGCTGCTGTATACCGGTTCCTTGTCGATGTTTTCTCCCTTTTCAATAGAAGCTGTCAGCTCTTTGACCTCTTCCTCGCGGTCGGTCTTCCAGCCGTAAGCTCCGCTGGGCAAGGTAAGCTCGATTCCCTGAACTGTGGTAAACTTTCTCTTTTTGCCATAGGTGTCATATTCTTTGGCCTGTTCTGCTACAAATTGTTCAATGGCCTCTTCGTCCAGCTGCGGTTCCTTATCGTCTGTCAGGATCCATTCGTGAATGGTGTCTCCATCTACAACCACCTTATTACCGTTCCAGTCGTAAGTGATCTGCGCACCGACCCATTTATTCATGGTATCACAGGCTTTTACCAGCGCTGCATCCTCTGCCGTTATTTTGGCAGTTTCATAACAGCCCTGCTCCTCCAGATCTACCGTGGTATCTCCCTGCATGATTGCTGTGGATACTACTTCTTCTACCAGGTTGTTGTTCAACTCTGTTCCCATGGTCTCCGGAATGATTTCATAATTCCTGTTCTTCTCGGAATATTCACTGATATAAGCATCTTCCGGTGCAATCATATTTTTGTTCTGCAGTGCCGGCAACTGTGCCAGTTGTTCCTGCAATTTGTCTGCATCATAGGACACACCCTGAACTACATCATGATTCTGCATACTCCACAGCATCTCAATCCACAGGAATTCATTCTGTCTGTCCAAAAGCTCCTGTACCGCATTCAAAGTATCCACCCAGTACATTCCGATCTCAGATGCTGTGATCGTACCGATCTCTTCCTGCACACCGTTCTCATCTCTGCCCAGAATCTGTAAACTATACTGCTGTGACTGCTGATCCATGATCGCCGCTACCTCTGTCGCCGTCATATTACTGCAATCACTGTTATTGATATAAGTATGATTCAGGAAATGAGACTGGTAGTAAATTGCCACACCACCATATGCCAATAGAATTACTGCAACTACAGCTGCTACAATACCAATCCATTTTTTGCTCTTTTTCTTCTGTACCGCTGTCTCTTCCACAGGCTGTTTTGTTTCCTCTTTGCTCTCCGTTTCTTTCTTATCAGCCTCTTTCTTTGTTGTTTCTTCTTTTAATTCTTTGTTATCGGTTTCCATTTTATCTTCTGTTTCTCCCTCATCTTATTTCTGCTGCGCTCATTATAGCATTTAATTTCGTAAAAAAACAGTGTGAAAAGGCTGAAAAAAAGCCTTTTCACACTGTTTTAGAATACTACTTGCACTAATATCATATAAAGTGTGGTCCCTACAGCTATACTCAGCAACGTATTTTTCTTCCAGATATGAAGCAATGCCACCACGGCAATAGACAACAATTCCGGAATTCCATGACTGCCGGTAAACAGATTAATTCCTTTTACACAGTAAATAACAAGAATCACCATAATGGCCGGCGGGAGTACTTTTCCCAGATATGTGACTGTTTCCGGAACCTCTCTCTTTCCACCAAATGCCACGAAGGGAACTGCCCGTATGATCAAAGTAACAATAGCTGCAACTGCTATGATTGCGACGGAATGTAACATTTTTTCTTAACTCCCAATAATATGATTGCGGCAATGGTCAATGCAGGTAATAAAAAGGTGTCTGCGCCCAGTACCAGTAAACACAGAACTCCGACAACGCCTCCGATGACTGCCGGTTTATGTTCTTTCGTATCCATCCACTGGTTGACTACTATAACTGTGAATAATGCCGTCATGGAAAAGTCAATTCCCGTAGTGTCGATTGGCAGGACCCTTCCGGCCAGTTCACCTACACAGCTTCCCAGAATCCAATAGCAATGATCCAACAGAGAAATGTAGAAGCTGACTCGTTCCTCACGCATTCCCTCAGGAACTTTCAGATCACATAACAGAGAAAACGTCTCATCCGTAAGGGAAAAGATCATATAAGGATATGTTATACCCGTTTTTTTGAAATTTTCTACAAAAGAAAGTCCGTAAAATATGTGTCTGCCATTGACAAACAACGTCATGATCAGTGTATACCACAGACTTGCTCCCGCCGTCAGCAAGGTGACCAACACAAACTGCATGCTTCCCGCATACACAAACAAGCTGATAAAAAAGGCCCACCAGAAGCCGTATCCTGCATCATCCAGCATCAGTCCAAAGGCAAATCCCAGGAAAAGATATCCCAGCATGACTGGTATGGACTGTACGATTGCGTAACGCAATTCTTTTACTTTACTTTCCATTTCGATTTTAAATCTCTTTCGTTGATTTCTTTGTTTCCGACGAATTATTTTAGCATATCATGCTTGTGCAGGCAATGGTCTGATATAGGTTCTCTTATGCCTGGGAAAATTAAAAGAGATCAATATACAAACCGTATATTGATCTCTCTGCAATGAGACACGGGGGATTCGAACCCCCGACAACTTGATTAAAAGTCAAGTGCTCTACCGACTGAGCTAGTATCCCATAAATATTTATTTTTGCATATTACAAATGCCCAGAACCGGAATCGAACCAGTGACACGAGGATTTTCAGTCCTCTGCTCTACCAACTGAGCTATCTGGGCATTTTAGATCTGAATTTTCACTCAGATCTTAGTAGCGGGGACAGGATTTGAACCTATGACCTTCGGGTTATGAGCCCGACGAGCT
>ERZ1026854.228-NODE-228-length-41470-cov-20.571266_pt1 | contig 41470 bp, 29 predicted proteins | sample MGYA00380157_ERZ1026854 | MGnify/ENA primary metagenome ERZ1026854 (study PRJEB33269, sample SAMEA4719793) | human gut metagenome | biome: human-associated habitat; feature: organic feature; material: feces | place: Cameroon | collected 2013-10 ... | reverse complement strand
TTCTGTATCGACTTGCAAAGATTTATGCTTATCCCCACTAAATTTCCACTGAGCCCAAGTATCACGTAATACTTTTTTGCCCCTCTTTTTGTAAAAATGCGAGGGTATATAAAGCAAAAAAGGAACTTACCATTTAGTAAGTTCCTCTTTGTTGGGATACCCGGATTCGAACCAGGAAAGGCAGGACCAGAATCTGCAGTGTTACCATTACACCATATCCCAATGTTTATCAGATGTGTATTTCTGAATTGCGATGCAAAGATACTGCTTTTTACTTAATCACCAAAACTTTTCCTCTCTTTTTTATCTTTTAAGCCTCATTTTTTCTACTTTTCATACAATTTGTATGCAGAAAATAGTGTTTAGAGTTTAATGTTTAGAGATTAGGCAAAGAAAAACCGCATTCTATAAAGTGTGAACTTTTAGAATGCGGTGTTATGTGTATCTATGATATTTGTCTTTTGTTTAGATACTGACTACCTTTTACTGCTCTTTGTTTTCTGCATCGATAGCCTTGATTTTCTCTCTTACGAGCTGAGCATCATCCTTGAGCTTCTGTACCTTGCGGTTCATCTCGTCGATGAGGCTGTTGCCCTTCTTGCTACTTGCATTGAGGAAGCCGAGGTTGTTCTCGTAGGTCTGTATTTCCTGTTTTAGCTGCTCGTAGCGACGCATCAAGCGGCCACGCTCGCTATCCAAAGCATCCTCGCCACGCTTTGCTACATTCTTCAAGTTCGACTTGAAGTTGTCAAGACGACGACGAGCGTTTGAAATATGGAATTCCTTATATAGCTTGTCTACAATTTCGTGGAATTCTGCATATACCTTATCTTTCTCCTTGAAAGGCACATGACCTACAGCGTTGTATTCAGCTATGAGCTGCTGCACCTTCTCCTGCAAGTTGTCGCCAGCTTCCTCAGCCAAAGCCTTGAGCTGTTCGATGATGCTACGCTTCTTAGCAAGATTAGCATGCTCCTCGTTGCGTGTGCCTGCGTTAGCAGCATTGCGTGCCTCGAAGAACTTGTTGCAAGCTGTCAAGAAGTCGTTCCAAAGTTGGTCGCCAATCTTCTTCTGAGTAGTACCGATAGTCTTCCATTCTTTCTGCAAAGCAATGAGTTTATCAGAAGTAGACTTCCATTCGGTGCTATCGCAAAGTGCCTGAGCCTTTTCTACGAGAGCTTTCTTCTTAGCAGCATTCTCTGCAAGACGCTCTTTGAGTTGCTTGAAGAATTCTGCCTTGCGGTTGAAGAAGTCGTCGCAAGCTGCACGGAAACGCTCGAATATCTTCACGTTCATCTTCTGTGGAGCAAAACCGATGGTCTTCCATTCAGTCTGGATTTCCATGATTTCCTTTGTGCGCTTCTCCCAGTCGTTAGCTGTATTGTTTTCTTCTTTGCCTATAGCTTCCACCTTTTCGCAGAGTTCTGTCTTACGAGCCAAGTTTGTTTCTTCCTGCTGGCGCAAAGATTCAAAGTGCTGCTGGTGCTTCTTGTTGATAACTGTAGAAGCTGCCTTAAAGCGTGCCCAAATCTCTTCGCGCAGCTCCTTAGCTACAGGACCAATCTCGCGATACTGCTGGTGCAACTCCTGCAACTGATGGAAGGCACTGATTACGTCTGGCTCTTCATCAAGTTTCTCTGCTGCTTCGCAAAGCTTAGTCTTGAGATCAAGATTCTTCTTGAAGTCATATTCGCGAGCCTCGCGGTTAAGGTTCAACAAATCGTAGAACTGCTCAACATAGAGCTGATAGTTGCGCCAAAGTTCGTTAGCCTTTTCTGCTGGAACAGCCTTAATCTCTTTCCATTCCTGCTGCAGAGCCTTGAACTCCTGGTATGATTTGTTAGCTTCATCTGGCGATGTAGCCATAGCCTTTATCTTGTCGATAATCTCAAGCTTGCGCTTAAGGTTCTCTTGCTTTTCAGCCTCTTGCTCCATGAAAACCTTGGCTCTCTTTTCTCTGATGATAGCCATTTCTGCCTTGAAGGCTTTCTCGTCTTCATCTGGCAATAGCTGGTATTTCTCTGGGTCGCCACCTTCTTCGAGGTATTTCTTCTGTGCTTCTTCGCGCTCAGCAAAGTGAAGCTTGTAGAATACAGTTTTCAAAAAGTCTACCTCGTCTTTGCTTGGTACCTCTTCGCAATGAGCCAATTCCTTTACTCTTTCAAGCACTTCTTGTTTGTTCTTGAAAGTTGGTCGTACAGGAGCAGCCTTGCTTTCGGTTTCTTCTGTGGCAACGTTTTCTGTGTTTTCTACCTCTGCTGCGACAACAGTCTCCTGCTGCTCTTCAGCCTGCAAACCCTGTTTAAGGGTATTTTCTTGAGAGTCCATCATGTAACTGATTTGAGTTTCTGATTCGGTTTATGGTTAGCACCTCCCATCTATCCGATGGTCGATGCTCAGAATAATATGTTTACGAGTTGCAAACTTAAATAAAAAAAACGTAAAATCCTAATTAAATAGGGATTTTTTTTTGTTTTTACATTATAAGAGACGCTTATGGCGTAAAATTCCCCACGATAATCCTGTTACAAGGAATGAAATCACTATGGCAATGACAAATCCATACGGACTATCCTCCATGCCATTGATGAGGTTCATACCCAGGAGTGATGCTATGAGGGTAGGGAACATCATGATAATCGTCACGGCAGTAAGCGTACGCATCACGGTATTCATATTGTTGTTGATGATGCTCGAGTAAGTGTCCATAGTCGACTCCAAGATGTCGGAGTAGATATTGGTAGTTTCTCGTGCCTGCGTCATCTCAATGTTTACGTCCTCGATAAGGTCGGCATCCAATTCGTCCACCTGCAACTTAAACTTCAGTTTTGCCAGCAAGTTCTCGTTGCCACGAATAGATGTCACGAAATATGTCAATGAGTCTTGCAGACGACTTAGTCCGATAAGGCTCTCGTTGTTCACCTCGTGGTCGAGGTTGTGCTTAGCCTTTTCTATCAAGGTGTTTATCTGCTTTAGTCGTTTCAGATACCACACAGAACTTGATAGGAACAAGCGGAAAATCATGTCTACATAGTCGGTGAATCCCTCTCCTCGTTTCTGCTGATAGCTCACGAAATCAATCATCATATTGGTTTCGTAGTAGCAAACAGTTATTGTCACGTCGCGCTTGTGGATGATACCAAGTGGAACTGTGGTATATGGCGTGCGTGAGCGCACCTCCTTGACGTATGGTATACGCAAGATGATGAGCATCCATCCGTCGTCGTACTCATAGCGGGCACGCTCGTCGGTATCGGAGATGTCGGAAAGAAAATAATCAGGGATATTAAATCTTTCTTCAAGTTCTTTCTGGTCCTCTTCTGTAGGGCATGTAACTTGAATCCAGCAGTTTGGTTGCCATTCAGGAATGGCTTTGAGGGTGTTTTCGATGTTCCAGTATGTTTTCATTGTGCTAATCCTCGTTTCTTTTAGGAAAAATGAGTTGTTGGCGAAGATTAGCTTACTATACTTTTGCTTATCTTCGTCTTACAATTTCTGGTTTTCCGCGTGATAGTCGTCCATGTAAGAAAAATGATTTGGTTATTTCGCCTGCAAAATTACTAATTTATATTAAATAAATAAAGCGTTGCAACGAAAAAAATCTTCGATGCAACGCTTTTTTAATAATATAGCTTGATATAAGCTTTATTTCTCCAAAAAAATGTCTTATTTCTCGCCAATTCTTAGCATTGTTTCCTTAAGCAACTCCCAGAATGGAGCCACGGTGTCGATAAGGCAACGCTCGTTTGTGGTGTGAGGGCTACGGAGGGTAGGACCGAGTGATACAACATCCATGTTAGGATATTTGCCCAATATCACAGAGCACTCCAAACCAGCATGGTCTACCTGTACCAAAGCGTCCTCGTTATTCTGCTCCTTGTAGATGGTCTTCAAGAGGTTCAATATCTCGCTGTCTGGGTTTGGATCCCAACCGCCATACTGTCCGCTGTGTACCACTCTCATGCCTGCCATGTTGAAGCAGCTTTCGAGCATTGTTGCTACATAGTCTCTCATATCTTCGCGTGATGAGCGAGCCAATATCTTGATATAAGCTGCACCACCTTCGATGTCGATGATAGCGAGGTTGCTTGATGTTTCTACTACGTTAGGATAAGCAGGAATCATACGAATCACACCATCGTGGCATGCGTAGATAGCATCAACGAGGTTGTCCTGTATTTCTTCAGGCACCTCTGTCTTAGGAGTCTCTACATCTTCTGCAAAGAATTCTACGCCATTCTCAATGTTCTTGTATTCGTCGTTGAAGTCTGCCTTCCACTCTTCTACGAGTTCCTTAACAGCCTCTACATTCTCTTTTGGCAATGTCAAAACCACCTTGCACTCAAAAGGAATGGCGTTGCGCATACTTCCACCATGCCATGAAGCCAAGCGAGCCTCGTAGTCCTTGATAGCTTCGCGAACGAATCTCACCATCAGCTTATTGGCGTTGGCTCTGCCTTCGTGAATCTCCAAGCCAGAGTGTCCACCCTTCAATCCCTTTACTGTAACCTGCAATGCTGCATCGTTAGCGTCGGTTTCTACTTCTTTGTATTCCAAATCAGCAGTAACGTCTACACCGCCTGCACTACCGATAACAAACTTACCCCAAGTCTCAGAGTCGAGGTTAAGCAATACGTCTGAGTTGAGAGTGTTTGTAGGAAGACCTTCTGCGCCAAACATACCTGTCTCTTCATCTGCTGTGATAAGAGCCTCGACAGGACCATGCTTCAAAGTCTTGTCTTCCATAACAGCCATGATAGCTGCTACTCCGATACCGTCGTCGGCACCAAGAGTTGTACCCTTAGCTTTCACCCATTCGCCATCGATATAGGTCTGGATAGGGTCTGTCTCAAAATTGTGGGTGCTGTCCACAGCCTTCTGTGGCACCATATCCATGTGAGCCTGCAGCAAGATAGTCTTGCGATTCTCCATTCCTGGAGTAGCAGGCTTCTTCATTACAATGTTTTCAGCCTCGTCTTTGAATACTTCAACACCTACTTTCTTACCGAAGTCGAGCAAGAACTGTTGTACTTTCTCAAGGTGTCCAGATGGACGTGGCACCTGGGTCAGCGCATCAAAGTTGCGCCAAATGCACTCAGGTTTTAGGTTTTTGATTTCAGCCATAATTATAGTTTTTAATGGTTAATGGTTAAATTTCTAATGTTTAATGTTTAATGTGTAGTGTTTAATTCTTCACTCTTCACTCTTCCCTCTTCACTTTCTTAGTGAACGCAAGGGCAATCCAGGCATATACGCCGAGAAGCACAACGAGTAGCGTTTGCACAGAGTGAACTATCAGCACAAAGAACAAAGCATCCGTCGACTGTATGCCATATAATATCAGCATAGTCTTTACAGCAAAATGCCATGGTCCTGCACCATTTGGTGTTGGTACTATCACCGCTATGCTACCAACAATGAATGTCACCAGTCCGCAAGTCAAACTCAAGTGGCTTGTCGACTCAAAACATTGGAATGTCAAGTAGTAGTGTAAGAAGTAGCTAAGCCATATGCCGATGGTGAAAGCTATGAACAAAGGAACATTCTTCACACCCTTCAGCGATATCACTCCCTGCCATAGTCCACATAGCGTAGCCTTTACCTTATTATATATAGCGAGCTTCTTGAGCAACACATGTAGCAGTATCAATACTGCAATGCCACATATTATCGTCACTATGTATCCCGTAGCCGTAAACTGATGCAACAATCCATCGATGCTTGTGCCTGTCTCGTTGAAGAAGTGTAGGAACACAGGTATCTGCATCAGAAATACAATGCCTGTGATGATGAGCACCAATAGCGAGTCGATGACACGTTCCGTAACCACTGTTCCCAACGCTTTTGGAAACGACACTCCGTCCCATCTTTTCAACACTCCGCAGCGGGCAAACTCGCCTACGCGTGGCACTACCAAGCTCAATGCATACGACAAGAATATGGAGTTTATGCTCACACTCGAGCGAAGCTTCTCTCCTATAGGCTCAAGCGACTGTCGCCATCTCCATCCACGAAACATCTGTGCCAATATTCCGAAGGGAAACGACAAAAGCATCCAAGTCCAATTCATCTTGTGCATCACCACCTCTTTTATCTGTTCGAAGTCGAATCCTCGATACATCCAATAGAGTATGGCGCCGCCCAATATGAGCGACGTGCCCACCTTGAATATGTTGTTTATAGCCTTTCTTGTATCCATAATTTCTGCAAAGTTACTTTTTTTTATTCAGCAATGAGCATAAATAGGATGTTTTTAGTAAATTTTGCATAAACTTTTGGTACACGACCTTATACCTCGGCTATTCCATTCTTAATAAACTGTAGAGGAGTTATTCCTGTATGTTGTTTAAAATATCGGCAAAAGAATGAAATATCGCTAAATTTATATTCCCAAGCTATCTCTTTCACCGACTTCGATTGTGAGCGTAGCGACTGCTTTATCTGCAATATCACATAGTGGTTTATCAGCGTCTTCACGGTATGTCCTGTTATGCGGTTGGCAATGATATTAAGGTATTTGGGAGTGATATTCAATCTTTGCGCATAATATCCCACATCTCTCGACTCCTTGAAGTTGTATTCCAACTCCATCATAAACCTATTAAACAATTCCTTTGTCCTCGGACTCTCGTCGTCGATGCCTTTTACCTTATGTGGCATTTGGCAGATATAGTCGTAGAAACCAATAAAGAAAGCTTTTAGCTGATACAACACCAACTGTTCCAAGCATCTGCAATTAGGCTGATTGAAATATACGCCCAATAGTGCAAACATATTGTTTATGATGTTGGTTGGTACAGGCGAATCTGAGCAGCAACGGTCTTCTTTTAGCAGAGAATATACCGCTTGTTCCAGTTGCAAACTTGCTTCGCGTAGCAATGTTGCACTATATTTCAGCAATTCCACCTCAAAGTCGTCGCTCTTGTCGTCTACTGTCACCATGTCGTTGGGAAATAGCGTAATCACAGACCCTTCTGTTAGTGTCCATTTCTTGAAGTTCACACTCATCGTTGCCTCACCTGCCTTGCAGATTATTATCATGCCGCAGTCTATCACCGATGTTGCGCCATACCAGCTGTCGAGTGCCGTCTTTTTTAATGCCACATCGCCTTTTCCTCTTAGCTCGAAATCTATCATTGTTTCTATTGTCTAATCCTGTATTGTTCTGTTATCGGCTGCAAATATCGCATTTTTATGTGATATATAGAAACAATAGTTCCTAAAAATCCCATAATGATAGAAATTTGTGAAACTCCTCTTGCTTATTTCCTTAGTACCTTTGCACCCGAAAAATTTAATGAGAGATTATATACAAACGATGAAAAAGAAAACAGTTTGCTGTGCTTTCGCGGCTTGGCTCCTTGTAGGCTATAGCCATGGACAAACCACACAGCGCAGTATTACAGTAGATGAACTCTTCCAATTGGTAGAGCAGGGTAGCAAAGCATTAAAGGTGCAGACTTCTGAAGTTGGTGTGGCACAGCGTGGGCTTGAAGAAGCCAAGAGCCGTCGCTTGCCAGATATCAATGTCTCGTTGTCGGCAAGCTATAATGGAAATGTTTTGATGACCGACCGCGAATTTAGTAATGCTAAAGGTATTTCGCAGCCACATTTTGGCAATTCTTTCTCTTTACAGGCTGAACAGGTGGTATATGCTGGTGGTGCAATAAATGCTGGCATACGTATGGCTGAATTGCAGAAGGAGCAGAGCGAGAGTGGAGTAGAGCAAACTCGCTGCAATCAGCGCTTCGTGGCTTTAGGCCAGTATCTCGACCTCTACAAACTTGCCAACGGCATAAAAGTTTATGATAGCAATATTGCTCTTACCTATAAGCTTATTGCTGATATCAAGGCTAAGCAGGTGCAGGGTATGGCATTAAAAAATGACGTTACTCGCTATGAGCTGCAACTCGAACAGCTGAAGCTTGGCAAACGTAAGCTTCAAGACCAAAAGGCTATTTTAAATCATCAGCTCTGCAATACCCTGATGCTTCAAGGTGTAGAGGTTGTGCCTGAGATAGAGCTTGACAAGGCAGAAGGACGCAATATCTCTGAGTCGCAATGGCAGTCGGATGCTATATCTTCTTCACCAATGCTCCGCCAGTCGGAGATAGGAATGCAGATGGCAACACAGCAGTTAAAGCTTGCTAAGAGCGAACTATTGCCTAAGGTTGCTATAGTTGCTGCCGACAATTTCGATGGTCCTTTCGTCTACGACCTTCCACCTATCGATAAGAATTTCAATATCTGGTATGTTGGCATAGGTGTGAAATATTCGTTGAGCTCTTTGTTTAAGTCAAACAAAACCATTCGCAAGGCAAAGCAACAGCAAATCCTTACTCGCAATGCTCACGCTCTTGCCAGCGAAACTCTTAACAACCAGGTGCAGCAAGCCTATACATTGCATCAGCAAGCCTACATAGAATTGGAAACTCAGCAAAAGAGCGTGCAATTGGCGGTACAAAACTATGATGTGGTAAACAATCGCTATCTCAACCAGCTTGCCCTCATCACCGATATGGTCGATGCTTCCAACATTCGTCTTAATGCCGAATTGCAGGAAGTGAACGCTCGCATAAACGTTGCCTACACCTATTACAATATAATGTATGCAGCAGGCAAACTATAAAATCAGAAACGATAAAAAGAATAAATAACAACAATATAAAAAGATGAAAGATTCTAAGACATTCCGTACCGTATATAATATTTGTGTGCTCATAATACTCCTCATTGGAATAGTATTGGTGATAAACCATTTCGTGCGCTTTGGCGATGGCGAATATACCGATAATGCTACCGTGCAGCAGCATATCACTCCTGTAAATGCTCGTGTGGGTGGTTTTATCAAAGAGATAAGATTCAATGAATATCAGCCTGTACATCGTGGCGACACCCTCGTTATCATTGAGGATAGCGAATTCCGTTTGCTCTTAGCTCAGGCTGAGGCATCTTTGCAACGTGAACTTGCTGGCGGTGCTGCCACCACTTCTGGTATTGATGTTACTCGCCAGAATATTAATGTCAACGATGCAAGCATCGAGGAGGCACGTGTCAGAATGGAGAATGCCAAGAACGATGACGAGCGCTATGCGCAGTTGCTAAAGAGCGATGCAGTGACTCGTCAGCAGTACGACCAGATACATACCACTTATCTCGCAGCTAAAGCTCGCTATGAGCAGGTGGTGCGTAGTCGTGCTACTCTCACCAGTGCAACCAATGAGCAGGGACATCGTCTCTCGCAAAACAATGCTGCCATCGAGGCTGCTCGAGCGCAGGTAAATCTTGCAAAGCTCAACCTCTCGTATACTGTAATCATAGCTACTGCCGATGGTGTGGTGGGTAAGAAGAATATCCACGAGGGGCAGCTTGTGCAGCCTGGTCAGGTGATGGTAGATATCGTCGACAATTCCGAACTATGGGTGGTTGCCAACTATCGTGAAACTCAGTTGCCTGGCATTTCTGTAGGTAGCAAGGTTAGCGTCAAGGCCGATGCTGTGCCTGGCGAAGAATACGAGGGTGTGGTAGAGCGCATCAGCGATGCCACAGGTTCTGCATTCTCTATGATACCACAAGACAATGCCACTGGCAATTTCGTAAAGGTAGAACAGCGTATTCCTGTTAGAATCAGTCTTAAGGCTGATAGCAAGAAGCTCGCTAAGTTGCGTGCTGGTATGAACGTGGAATGTGTGGTTGAGAAGAAAGATTAATAACAATCATGGACAACAACAATAAGAATTCTCATGCGGCAGGGCCACCAATGACATTTGCTATGCCCATGTTTCATGACTTTGTCCCCAAAGCCATCCGCCCGTGGATATATCTGCTGTTAGCTTTCTGCTTCCAGTTTTCCAATGGTATGTACCTTGGAGCCATGAACAACATTGTTGGCGAGTGGGGAATAATGCGTGAAGATGTGCAGATGTGCCTATATGCCACCTTGATAGGTATGGCACTCTATTTCCCTGTACTCTTCCGCATGAAGTTTAGGTTTACCAATAAGCTCCTCATCATGTCGGCTGCAGTCGTTATCCTTGTGTGCAATCTCGTGGCAACATTCCGTCTGCCATTGCCTGTGCTATGGATAGTCTGTGTGCTTTGCGGCATGGCAAAGATTCAGGGCACCTTCGAGTGTTTGTCAACTATACAGCTATGGATGACTCCAAAGCGTGATTTCGGAGTTTTCTTCCCTATACTTCATATCGTGTTGCTAACCTCTATAGAGTTCACAGGCTATCTTGCAGCATGGTTTGCCTACGATATGCATTGGACGTATATGTATTGGTTTGTGGCATCGCTCATGATCCTCGTCTTGTTGGTTCAGGCTGTGCTCACTCGCCCTTTCCATGCCATGCCTCAGATAGTTCCACTAAAGGGCATCGACTGGTTTGGTGCTATCTTGTGGTGTGTGTTTTGGATGCAGGTGGCATGGCTACTCAACTATGGCGACTGGCTCGATTGGTGGCATTCTTCTGCTTTCCGTCTCATCACGGGCACCATGCTTCTAACCTTTGCCGTCTGCCTTCAGCGTATGTTCAACCATCCTAAGCCTTATTTCGAACTTGCCATGTGGCGCTATCATAATGTGGTGCCTGTGATATTGCTTATCGGAGTTGTTGAGGCTTTATTCTCGTGCGAGCATGTGCTGGAGATGATATACTATGAAGAGGTGATGCACTATGCCGACCATACCTACGAGGCTCTCAACCAATGGTCGCTCATTGGTATATGGGCAGGTTGCTTGTTCTCGCTTGGCTGGCTTAGGCTCATGCGCTGGAATGTATACAAACTCATAGCCTTTGCGCTCTTTGCTTTCTGTCTCTATGCTGGCGGTTTTTATTTCTTGGTAGATACCAATATCAACATCGAGCAGTTGCGCATACCTTTGGTGTGGCGTGGTTTCAGTTATGCTGTGTTGTGTATATCCTTCATGTGGTGTCTGCATGCCATCATGTCGTTCGAACATTTCTTCCAGGCGTTGTCGGTATTCAATGTCTTGCATATGTTCGTAGGCGGACTTGTCGGAGCTGCTCTCCATGCCTTTGGTATGAAATATTATATGGCAGATGGCTTTGCTCGTTGCTCGGGATATATTGATAGCGTTAGGATGACAGCCTCTAATGTCAATCTTCCGCAGCTTATGAATACCGTCGTCGAAGGCTTTATGGCGCAGAGTATTAAAATACTCTTCGGCTGGACTCTCCTTGCTGGCTTGTTCTTTGCTTTGCTCATGATGCTATGGGATATCCCTATGGTTCGCCATCAGATAAAGCATATTCCTTCGTGGCCTAATGTGGGTATGCGAGTATGGCGAGGATTCAATCGTCAGCAACGTTTAAAGAGGCTACGCCAACAGCGACGCATGCTTCTACATTCCTAAAAACTAATAAAATCGGGCGCTTGGCTATGTTGTTATAGAAAAAATTATTATTTTTGCAACATGAAAGCTGTAAAACCAAAGAAAAATCTCGGTCAGCATTTCTTGACCGACCTCAACATAGCCAAGCGCATTGCCGATACCGTGGATGCCTGTCCTGATATTCCTGTCTTAGAGATAGGACCAGGAATGGGTGTGCTCACTCAGTATCTCATTCAGAAACCTCGTCTTGTTAAAGCCATAGAAATAGACTCTGAGTCTGTGGCTTATCTCAACGAGGCGTTCCCTGCTTTGCGCGAAAACATCATCGGCGACGACTTCCTGCGTATGGATCTCAGAGAACTCTTCGGCGGTAATCAGTTTGTGCTTACGGGCAACTATCCTTACGACATCTCTTCGCAGATATTCTTCAAGATGCTCGACTATCGTGATCTCATACCATGCTGCACAGGTATGATTCAGCGCGAGGTGGCTCAGCGCATAGCGTCGGCTCCTGGCACTAAGGCTTATGGCATATTGTCGGTGATGATTCAGGCATGGTATGATGTGGAATATCTCTTCACCGTCGATGAGAATGTGTTTAATCCGCCTCCAAAGGTTAAGAGTGCCGTAATCAGAATGACTCGCAACGATACTCGCACTCTTGGTTGCGACGAGCAACTGTTTAAGCGTGTGGTAAAGACGGTGTTCAATCAGCGTCGCAAGATGTTGCGTGTGAGCCTTCGCCAGATTATAGATGCTGCAAATGTGCCTGCCGACTTCTTTGAACATGAGCTTATGACAAAGCGCCCTGAGCAACTCGCATTGCAGCAGTTTGTTGAGCTCACCAACTATGTGGCTGAGTATGTCAAGTAAATAGTCATATATATAATAATGTGGAGGAACAATATATGGATGCTACCTATTTAGATCTTACCATTCGTTTGTCAATGGCGTTGGCTTTAGGAGGTGCAATAGGCATAGAACGCGAATACAGAGCCAAGGAAGCGGGATTTCGCACTCATTTCCTTGTTGCTTTGGGTAGTGCCTTGTTCTGTATAGTGTCGCAATATGGCTTTGGCTTCGACCTCAAAGATTCCTCTCGTGTGGCAGCACAGGTGGTATCGGGAATAGGATTCCTCGGTGCTGGCACCATCATCTTCCAAAAGAATGTAGTGCGTGGACTCACCACGGCTGCCGGCTTATGGGTAACGGCAGCCATCGGCTTGGCTTGTGGCACGGGTATGTATGTCGCAGCCTTAGTCACCACCCTCATGGTGCTGCTTGGACTCGAAGTGCTCAACTATCTCATCCCGCAGTTCGTCACTACCAACATCGAACTGTCATTCTCTGCTCCTTCGCGCGACAGCGTGAAGGAACTTATCAAGCGCATAAAACTCGATGGCATGGAGGTTCACTCCTACGAGATTAAAGACCGTCGCACGTCTAAAGGCGAATACCTTGAGGCTAACATCGAGGTGAAAGCGAAGCGTGGCAACTACACCCTAAAGCTCTTCGACTATATGAACGAGTTTACTGATGTCACTATTTCTACGGTAGAATAATACCACTTAAGTACGTTTATCTAGTGTTATAAAAAACATAAACCGAGATAAACACCCTATTTTGGGCAAACTCTCATACTTCGAGTTTTTGATGTAAAGGGTTGACAAGGCGCTTTCGTAAGCAAGCTGTACGACACGCCTTGCCAACCCTTTGCATCAAGTGCAGTACCTGCACTTTGCCCAATATAGGGCGATAAACAAAGATAAACCGTTGCTTGAGAATATAGCACACAAATTACAGATAGCGTATGGGAAAACATTATACATTATCTCCAACAACGGTTTATTTTGGTTTATTGCCTGATTGTTTTCTGAGAGGCGTGCGCGCCTCTGTTTCTTAGTATAGTTCAGACTGTCGAGAGTTCGCACTCTCGTAAAGGCTGAGCTATACTAAGAAACAAGCTCTGCTGAAGAAAACAATCAGGGGTTTATAAGGTTTATGTTTAAAATACCGCCTAAACACTAAACATTAAACACTAAACATTAATCCCCATCGTTTTACGGATAATCCTAAAAAAAAACATAGCCCAGAGCGCGAACTCTGAGCTATGTCGTAGATATGTATAAACTATAAAGAGTCTATAAGATGAGATACATGCTTATAGCATCACCTTCTTTGTCTTGCCATCCTTGGTGCGGATGATGTTCAAGCCCTTCTGCATGGTCTGCAAGCGGTGACCCTGGAGGTTGTAGATAGCAGGAACATCAGCTTCGGCAGCATTGGTGTTGATATTACGGATGCCTGTAGTCTCATAGCCTGTAACCTTAGCCTGAGCACCATTCACGATTTCGCCCTTTTCGTTGATGAGCAGAGCCACGATGCGCAAGTTCTTTGAATCTTGGATAACAGGATAATTGGCCATATTCTTGATAGTGTCAACTTCTGAAATTGTTCCTTCGATGCTGAATGCCTTCTCTGCTTCAACCTTAGCAGGCAACTTGATAAGACCTTCGCGCAAGCGAGTTGTTGCTACTACTACATCATTGTAGTGCATATTTGGAATTGATGAGCTACCAGCAAAGAAGATATCTGCCTCTGGGAATGGGTAGTCGCCTTTCTCGTTTTCCTCAAGATAATTGCTCTGCTCCCATGCCTGTCCTTCGCCATGCAGACCATCTGTAACGAGTACAAACTCTACGCTATACTTGTCGGCATCATTGGCAGCCTCAGGGAATTCCAATATAGCCTTAGCCTTGATATCTTTGCCATCAGGAGTAAACGCAGCCTCTGTCTCCAAACTTGCAGGAGCCAATATCTCAGCTCGCTTGTTCCATAGTTCCTCAATACCGAAAGGTGTCATGTCTTCACCATAGTATGGGTCTATATCTGTGTATACACGGTCGATATTTGCCATAGGATATGAAGGATTCGAAGTATCGAAGCCTAAGAACTGCTTTTGGTCAATAACCTGCATTACGTCGCCTGAGTGGTATGCTAAAGCGATGAAGTCAGGATGCAAGCGAGTCATTACTTCCAAACCAATCCAACCGCGTGCGCAGTTGCCACACCATGTACCAGTAAATTCCTCCATTACAGGGCGATGCTTAGGCAACTTGTTGTATATTGCCATAGTGCTGTTGGCAGTAGCAACTTCGCTGTTAGCCTCTCCGTTCACCTTGTCAATAGAGAATGATACAGGATATTTGCCTTTGGTCTCTATGGCTGGCAATGTGATTGTAAACTCGGTAGAGGCATTGAGGCATGCTGGGATAGGAGCATCGAGAGTTAAACGGTTGCTACCTTTCTTATCGCCTACGCTGTAGCTATAGTCTATCGACTTTATACCATTGTAGCCACGATTCAAGAGGGTAAGCTTAATAGGTGTAGCTATGTTCACCTGATTATAATAATCCTTGAAACCCTCGAAATAGGCATCGTTGGCATTAAATCCTGATAATTCTACCTGAATAGCTGAGCAACCGTATAAAGACTTGTCCATCCATGAACGATATGTACGGTTTGAGTGTGTCCACAATCCTTGTACTCCCTTTTCATTAATCAAGGAAATAGGAAGTTGTGTTCTATCTGTTAGTTCGACAACATCAAACGAATAGCCAATGTAAAGCGTATCGCTATCGATGGTGTAAGGAGTAGCGAGCTTTACTATAGCTGTAGAGTCGTCCATAGTGGCATCAAGAGTCATCACGTCTGCAACATTCTTTTTGTTCTCAAGAGTAAGCTTCTTAGTCAGCCAAATCTTGACATTGCCTATTTCTGCATCCTTAGGGAATGGCACTTTGATAGATTCTATCTTTTTGCCCTTAGCATATTTGTCGGCAAGCAACATGGCAACGTCGAAAGACTCCTTCTTGTTTGTTCCGAAGTATTTTACTTTTTTTGTGCCAGTGTTTGCACTATATGTTATCAATCCATTGTCGGCATAGCCATTAAAGGTATAGCCTGCGAAGGCGGCAGCCATAATAAAGGCACCGAGGAAATGTTTTTTCTGTATCATGGTTTTATTTCTTAATGAACTTAATAGTCTTCTGAGTGCCGTCAGCAAATCTTACGGTCTTCATATAGATACCCTTGTTAGGCTTGCTGATGGTGCGACCGCTGAGGTCGGTATAGCTTACGCTCTTTACTGCAGAACCGAAGTCGTTGGCTGTTGCATTCTTAATACCAGCTACAGGTTCGCCGTCCTCATCGAATACGAATTTAGCCATTTCTGATTTGTATACCTTGTCGCCATCCTTGTAAAGGAGCTGTATGCCAAAGTTCTTGAAACCAGTGGTGTAGAAGTATACGATGCGTGAGTTGTTGTAAGCCATGATGTCGACATTGTTGTTATAGTTCAATGGAATGTCAGTAACCTCGTCGGCATCTCCTGGTAAACCACTCTTGTATTCGTCAGAATAGAATGTAAGGATTTCGTCGTCGAAATAGATGTTGTAGAACATCTTGTTAGGATCGAGGTATACGCCATCAGTAGATGTGTATTCAACATCGAATTGTATACCGCCCTTACCGAAGCCATCCTTGTAAGGTAGGAAGTCGTAAAGGAAAGGCTTCTTTGGTGTACCAGGCTTCTCTATCCATGGAGCCATACTGCTATTGTAGAACTTGGTGAGAGCATAGATGTCTTTCTTACCTACGTTGATGATAAACAAGCTGTCAGACTTCAAACTCTTTGTCTCTGCGTTATAGTCGAAGATAATCTCGTCTCTGAAATAAACGCTATCAATAGTGAATTTGAAATCTTCGAAATACTGTTTAACAGAACCTGCAGGTGAGAAATAAGTGTGATAAGATGTACCTGCGTCGACGCCATCTTCTACGCCGAGGTAGTTCATGCCTTTGAAGTAGGCTTTACCATCTTTGAGTTCACCTTTAACCCATCCATCAGGATTGCCGTCAGAAAGGTTGCCGAGATAGATGTCGTTGCCATCGGTAGCAACATTTATAATACGAGTATCTGATTGGCCGTTTGCATTAAAGAAATAGTCAAGCTGGTATTTCTCAGGTTTGGCTGTTGCAGGAAGCACGGCAATCTGATCCTTACATTTAGCCCATGTGCTACGGAAGTCGTTATAGCCCACCCATACACCATCGGCATCGGCAAGACTCAGATAGATTCCGTCCTTGAAGTCGTCAACACGAATCAGTGAATCTTTGCGGAATACATATTTAATAGTCTGCGATGTAGAGTCTGGAATAAATGTGTCGCGACCATCGCTAAGTATAGTACGCCATAGATAGCAGTATTCCATTTCGCCTGTAGGGTTGCCATTCTCGTCTGCAGCTTCCTGCTGGTAGTATTTCTGTGGGAAGTTGAAGACTATGGTGTCGCCTTCTGCCTTATGACCTTTAATCCAGTTGCCCTGACGCAATGTCGACATAGCATCCTTAAGATACACATCACCATTGTCGGCAATAACGAAGTTTTCTGCAGCACCATCAATTTCTGTAGATACTACTCCTCCCCAGAAAATCTCATAGCCTGCCTCGTTGCCATAATAGTTGGCATAGAGTGTTCCCTGTGGCTGTTCAGAGATCATTGGCATGTCTTCTGCTGCGGCTCTCTTTGCACGCAATGCTGGTGACAAGGAAGTTTTCTTAGCAAAGTTTGGAAGATGGAAGTTAGTCTTCTTTGCTCCAAAAGGAAGCACTTTAGCTTGCTGCTTGATAGGGCATGTGGTAACTGTACCAACGGTATTTGCCTCAAGGAGCGACTGAGTCTTTACTGTTGATTGTGCAAATGATGTTGTAGCAACCATTGTTGCCAACATCGTAGTGTAGAAATGTCTCATACGCAACTATTATAATATAAATTTAAAAATGTTCAATAAGCGGAGTCAGTTGTTCTATTTCTCTAATAACGTCGCAAAAGTAGCAAGTTAATTTCAATATACCAAATATTTTCTCACTTTTCTTGCATAATGTTGCAAATACACTTATTCTTGATTACAGATTATAACCTATACAGGCTAAATAGTGGTAGAAAACTCAAACAGCAAGGTATGTTTGGACAATTTCCACCTATTTCTTATACAAAAAAATAATCAAACTATTGGCTATTTCGAAATTAATGCCTATTTTTGTGCAAAATATCGAAAATCATTAATTTAATTATTATGTTAGACGTAAAAGAAACACTTACCGACGCTGAAGAGCGTATGGATATGGCTGCCATGTACTTGGAAGAGCAATTGGCGCGCATTAGAGCAGGACGTGCAAATGTTGCAATCCTCGACGGAGTTAGAGTTAGCTCATACGGATCGATGGTGCCATTGAATCAGGTGGCATCAGTATCTGTGCCTGACGCACGTACCATAGCTATTAAGCCTTGGGACCGTAAGGCTATCAAGGATATCGAAAAGGGTATCATGGATAGCGATGTAGGTATCACTCCTGAGAACAATGGCGAAGTTATCCGCCTTGCTATTCCTCAGCCTACTGAGGAGCGTCGTCGCGACTTGGTGAAGCAGTGCAACAAGATTGGCGAAAAGACCAAGGTTGAGGTGCGCAACGTACGTGGCGAAATCAAGGATAAGCTGAAGAAGGCTATCAAGGACGGACTCTCAGAAGACCTTGAGAAGGATGCTGAGAACGACTTGCAGAAGCTTCACGATAAGTACATCAAGAAGATTGACGACCTGCTGGCTGAGAAGCAGAAGGAAATCATGACTGTGTAATCCTGCGCATGAAAGGATTAGTTATAAAGAATACTGGTAGTTGGTATACCGTCAAAACCGATGATGGCCAACTCATAGAGAGCAAGATAAAGGGTAACTTTCGACTGAAAGGTATCCGAAGCACTAACCCTGTGGCTGTTGGCGACAGGGTTACTTTGGTTACTAACCAAGAGGGTACTGCTTTTATCTCGGCTATCGAAGACAGAAAGAACTATATTATCAGAAAGTCGCAGAACCTTTCGAAGCAAAGCCATATCCTCGCAGCTAATGTCGATTTGGCTATGCTCATCGTTACTGTGGCTCATCCGCAGACTTCCACCACCTTTATCGACCGCTTCTTGGCTTCGGCTGAGGCTTATAATGTGCCTGTGGTGTTGGTATTCAACAAAACGGATATCCTAACCGAAGATGAGGCTCGATATCAGAAGATGATGGTGAACCTTTATACCACCATCGGCTACGATTGCTTGGAGGTATCGGCAGAAACTGGCGAGGGTGTAGAGGCGATAATGCCGCACTTGCAGGGCAAAGTAACTTTGCTTAGCGGAAATAGTGGAGTGGGTAAGTCTACTCTTATCAACCGCATTGTGCCTGGCGCTCAGCAGCGTACTGCCGAGATTAGCTATGCTCACGATACGGGTATGCACACCACAACATTCAGCGAGATGCTCCTGTTGCCATGTGGTGGCTATGTCATCGACACTCCGGGCATAAAAGGCTTCGGCACTTTCGATATGGAGCCTGAAGAGATAACGAGCTATTTCAAAGAGATATTCCATTTCTCGCAGCATTGCCGCTTCAACAACTGTACTCACACTCACGAGCCAGGTTGTGCTGTGCTCAAGGCTGTGGAAGACCACTATATCTCTGCCAGCCGCTACCAAAGCTACCTCTCTATGCTCGAAGATAAAGAAGAAGGAAAGTATAGAGAGAGCCAGTAGGAAGAGTTTAAGTGAAGAGTGAAGAACGAAGAATCCATTAGCTTTTATAGCATTTTGATTCTTCACTCTTTACTCTTCACTCTCCTTAGAATTTCGTCATAAACTCAATGACGATTTTATCTTTCTCGGATGGTTTGGCTATGCTATTCTTGGCATAGAAGTATTTTTCGAAGTTTATTCTAACGTCGCTGATGAAAGGCTTGGCGAAGCTTAGTGTGATACCGCTGGTGATACGACTGCGCTTGTAGTCGTTGACCTTGAGTACACTTTCGCCATTGCTATTCTCATAACGCTTACCATCGCTATGGTTGCTCATGAAGTCGTAGCGAGCAAGGGCTGAGATTTTCTGTAGTGGACCTTTCTTCATCAAGAAGTCGTAGTTGATGAAACCATCAAAGGCATGCACACCCTCAAAGGCATCCTTAGAATAGTGCTTATATAGATATTCTGCCTCTATCAAGAGTTGCTTGTGGTGGAAGGTGAGTCCACCGTCGTACATAGTAACGGTGACATCCGATGGTTTCACTTTCTGTATGCTACCCACTACGTTGAGTCCGCATGGCAACAGGAATTGTGCCTTAGCAGAATAGTTTGTTCCCTTAGTCCAATAGTCCTTCTGGTTTGTTAGTCCTGAGCCATTGAAGAGTCCTGCTTCAAGGATGATAGGGAAACCAACATTAACATTATATCCTATGGCAGCACCAACATCTCTCACATTGCCCACTTGTTTGGCAATGAACGAACGGTTGGCGAAATACTGCTGATGTGGAGAGCGGTGGGCATCGATGGTGAAAGGCACACGCATCTGACCAATTGTAAACTGCCAATCCTTAGATGGCTTCAGTCTTGTATATGCGTCGAGCATCTTTATTGCGCCCTCGTCGCAGAGGTCTATCTCTGCCTTGTATGATACTATAGGAGTAACCTTGCCTGTGATATTAATTCTCGCATTTCTAACCTCGAAGCGACCTTCGCCCTCTTCGGTCTGGTATTCGTATTTGCTTCGAATGGTTCCTCCTATCTTTGGAGTTAAGTCTACATCTTGTGCCATGGCGCTCATGGCGGCGCAAGCCATAACGGCTGCAACAATCAAATTCTTTTTCATCGTTTTATTGTTGTTGTACTTTTCACGATGCAAAGGTCTATAAAAGATGTTGCTGCAGCATTGCACTAATGTTGCGATAATGTTACGATGAATTATTTCTTCACTTCTTATCCCATTCTTTCAGCACTTCCTTAGCTTTTTCCAGATGTCGCTTGTCTCGAGCACCACGACGATCGAAGAGTGCGGCTGCATCAAAGGATGCACCAGCGTTAGAACGTGGAATAGCAGAGATAGCCTGTTGCATACCTTTGAGCATACACGATAGTCCCTCTACACGAAGATCCTTTCCCCACACTTGCACCTCGCGCAGAGTATTCATCGAGGGCAACAACATAATGGTATCAGTAAGATTTTCTTGTTTCACAGTATATGCCAAATAGCCATACCGCATAAACGTAGCCTCCTCAAAGGCTATGGGCAGATGTAGAGTGCCTGTATAGTCGGTGGTGTCGCGATAGTTGGTTTTGGTAACCACATGCACATCTCGCAATGGCGTATGCGTTTCCAAGTCGCATACCACTATCACTCTTTGGGCTTTCACCTCACTACACCATATTATAATAAAGAGGGGCAACAGAAAGCCCAAAATATTACTACTCATTGTCAAGTCATTAAACTGTGGTGCTCGTATAGCGCACCTTAAACTTCGACAAAGTTAATATTTTTGCTCTGTTGCCCCTCTTCGGGTTAAAATACTTTTTGTATATTAAACTTTCATTTTGCTAAATAATAGCCCTTTTAGTTAACAATCGTAAAACCTATTACTAAATCATGTCTATCAACTTGTCAATAGCATCGCTTACGCCTTTGTCGCCATCAGGGTTCATATTCTTTTTGACATGCTTCTTCACCACGTCTTTAACATCGTTTACAATCTCCTCGTCTTCATTATCTGCCGAGTTGTCATTGGCTTCTTCTGTATTATCGGTATTTGCTTCATCCGAATCGCTATCATTAGGCGAAGTAGAGAGCCAATTGTTGTTCGACTTAGTGTTTGATGGTTTGCCGAAGCCTTCGCTAATAGACTTTGCAAGGTCTGCCTCGCCAACGGTAAACACCTTGCCAAGCAAACCTACCGAAGCAGTATGCTCCTCGCCACGGAATTCTATTGTAGTGGTAGAGAAGAAGATGTAGTTATGGTAAACGAGCACACTATTGAGCAGAGGCTCAACGAGGTTGGCTACCATAGAGCCGCCAAGCGCACCCGTCATCTGTCGTATTTGCTTTGGCAAAGGCAGAGCATCGCTAACAGTTTGAGTAAGTGCCGAAGTGATATTCTCTTGTATTACCTCTTGATGCTTATTGCGGTCAGGACATGTGGTGCCCAACAATATTGCAGCAAAGAAGATTATTGCCAATCCTATCCACAGCATAGTTGTTCCGCAACCTTTTCCATTCTTCTTTGGTTTCTCAGGTGTTGGCTCAGGTGCAGGCTCATATTCAGGCTGCACATATGCAGGTTGTGGAGTAGGGGTTGTTGGAGGTGGTGGAGGAGTCTGCTTTCCATAGAGATAGTTTTTGAGTTCTTCCACCTGCCATGCAGGAGCCCAGTCTGTCATTCCCTCAGCCCATACCAGGGTATCCGAATTAAGACCTCTTTTCACAAGCTCATCGATAGTGTATGGTCCTGCTTGCTGTCCGTTGTCTACGATAAAATAGTTCATCTTTCTTATATATATAATAATGTGTGGGCGCAAAAGTACAAAAAATAAATCTATATCACCTACATCTAATTGAAAAAATATCATTTATTGCTGCAATTGAAGCAAGGTGTTGTCTATTATTGTCTCTATTGTCGTTAATAAAAAATATAGACAATTTGCACGCTCTTAGCTTTCTAATTAAAGCAAAATGGTTAATGGTAGCGGCATAATAATATATTATAATAAGGTGTATATGTAAGTTTAATATATTTCTGTTGATAGTTAGAGTGATAATAAAATATTTTATTAAGTAGTTAAACTATGTAAATACTTTATATAGTTGAATGATGTTATATAATTTTGCACTCGGTTATATAAACCTAACGCAAATAATTACCGAATCAAACTGTATTTAATAAATATCTAATAACTTAATAAAAAGATGAAACAAACAAGACTTATGAAAATGCTTTTTGTTCCTGCAGCATTGTCGTTCTTTGCAGCTTGTAGCTCAGACAATGATATCGTAGGTGACAAAAATCCAACAGAAGACAAGGGAGTTACCTTGACTATTAATGCTACTGCTGGCGCTGATGCAGCAATGTCGCGAGTTCAGTATAACAACGATTATTCAGTAGAATGGACCTCTACCGATCAGGTTTATGCTTTTGCTGGTTCTACAGCTAATGCTGGTAAATGTGGAATTACTACTACAGCAGATAAGCACAATGCAAAACTTACAGTAACATTGCCTACCACACCTAAGAATGGAGACAAGATTACCGCTTATGTTGCTAACTCAAGTGTTACTGCTGTAAATGCTAAAACAGAAGGTCTTGGTGATCAGATAGAGGTAGACTATTCTAAACAAGATGGTACTTATGCAGATGCAACAAGCCGTTGCGTATTGTTTGGTGAGACAACCTACAATTCTGAAAGTGAACTCTCAATGAATTTTGAGTATCAGACAACATTCCTTAAGCTTTCTTTGGACTTCCAGGATGCAACTGTTGATGGTAATGCAGCTTTGTATCTTACAGGCGACAACGTGTATTCTATCTCACGCATGAATACTACAGGCACAAAAGCTGGTCAGCTCGGCAACCAGAATGGCTTTACTATCACCGTTCCTTCTGTAACTGTATCAGCAGGTAAGGCAAAGGATATCTATATAGCTATGTATCCTGGTGCAGTTCAGAACGTTAAGCTCCAGGCTGTAATGGCTGATGGCAAAACCTATGAATTCACTCTTGGTAATGCTAACCTCGCAGCTGGTAAGGTTTATAATATTAAAAAGAATGGTACAAAGGTTGCGACTGAGGCTTCTGCAAAGTTGGAAGGTAAAGGAACTACTGCTGAACCATACTTGATTAACAATTTGGCTGATTTGAAGTATTTGCAGAAGAATACTGGTGTATCAGGAAAGATTTATAAGATGACCAATGATATCGTTATCAATGGTGCATGGACTCCAATTGAACAATTCCATGGTACATTTGATGGTGATGGTCATTCTATCTTAGGAAATATTGAAGTTTCAACAAACACAAATAATTCTGGTATTGGTTTGTTTGGAAACATGGGTTATAATGCAACAATAAAGAATCTGACTAATAAAGCAAATATTTTTGCACAAACTGACCGGATAAATGTTTCTGTAGGAGGTATCGTTGGTAGAATAAACACCAATAATGTCCAAATTAAAAACTGTGTCAATAAAGGTATAATTAATTCTGAGATATTGAATACAGGTGGTATTGTTGGTGAAATCGTTTCTTATAAAACTGAAGGCTCTAAAGACATTTTAATAGAAGCTTGTAGAAATGAAGGGGATATTATTACAACAGGTACGAGAATTGGAGGTATTGTAGCAAATATTTATGGAAATGGTTCTGGAGTACAGGTTATTAGAATAAAAGGCTGTTCTACAACTAATGTTTCATTTGGTACTCGTAGTTCAACTTGTTATACTGGTGGTATTTTGGGAAATCTTCAAGCTGTACAATCTGCTGATATAATAAATATTACTGCATGTTGGACATCTAATATGGTGTTCCCTACTGTAGGTAACAAATATGGTATGGTTGGTGCACCTGCAACCCTAAAATATATATTGAATAATTGTTGGACAAATGCCGACAACGATGTAATAAGAGGTAGTGTGGCGACTATTACAAACAGCTATAAGAAAGCTGCCAACAAGTCATTTAGCGAGTGGGTAACAGAAGCTAACACCGCTTGGGGCTCTACAGAATATGAGTTTAATGCAGATGGAACAATCAACGTAAAGAAATAACTAAATAAAACAATAGAAATGAAAAAGACATATATTGCTCCAGCTATAACAGAATTGAAGATGGAGAACAATACAATAATGGCAGGTTCAACAGGTTCTGCTACACCAGGTGGTAATCTCTCTAATCTCAAAGAAGAAACTGATCCATTTGGAGGTGAGGGTGCTAAAAGTGGTAATCTTTGGGAAGAATAATCCAAAGGCTACAGATAGATAATTTGATTTAAAAGCTTGGTCTCTTCGTGTTTGCTTAGTCAAACATGAAGAGACTTTTTTGTTGCCTATTGTTTTAACGACAAAGCGAAGGTTTGTGGGCTCACTCGATAAATATAGGGGACTGCTAAACCTTGCCCTTTGGTTATACACATCGGTTTGCCGATGTAGGTAACCGGGGGCAACGCCCTCGGAAAGGAAGATCAAGCAGACAATAGCCTGGAGGGCTTTACCTCGACATTCAACTCAGACAGATAGCTCAAAATTTTTCTATAGCCTAAAGACAACAACCCAAGGCTCTTAACCTCCTTAAAAAAGGCTCTTAGTTTCATTGCCAGTACCACATAGGTGAAACTCCAGTACCACATAGGTGAAACTCCAGTACCACATAGAAAAAACTCCAGTACCACCTAAGCGGTACTAAAAGTGGTACTGGGATACTTGTTTTTAGCAATAATAAAATATCAGTTAATTCTTTATATTGACATTAAAAACGAAATAAACCGTTGCAAACTTCTGCACAAGCAAAAGTTAAGCAACGGTTTATCTTGGTTTATTGCTCTATGTGAGCAAAGGGTTATTTACCAGGTTCCTTCTGGATAATCTCTGGATTGCCTGTAGATACTTTCTTGGCAAGCATTATGCAAGGCTTGTCGGCACGTAGGGTAGTGGTGCCTACGGTAAGAGTGCCAGGCTGATAGAATATAGCCTCTACGATGTCGAGCTTCTTGTGGTGTACAGCTTGCAGAGTTGCTGTATTGCTGAGAATCTCTACTGTCTGTGTATCGTAAACCTTTAGCATGGCTGGCGATGCGATGCCAGGAACGATGAAGTAGGCATAAGATGCCTGCTTAGGCTTGCTGCCATGAGGAATAGAGAGGTTGAATACAGGCTTTGATACTTCCTCGCCACTCTGGTTGAAGTTGACTTTGCTCCAGCGACCAGTTTGATTAGCAGTCTTGAGGTTTACGGAAGTAGACTGTGGAAAATAGTATGCCACCTTGTTGTGCCATACCCAACCACTTATAGGCTGGCTAACAGTAGAACCTGGTGCAACCTTTGCTGCTGCCCCATCAGCACCTATCATATATACATCGCCAAGGAGGTTGCATTGGTTAACGGTGGTGTTCAACTCCTTCTCTGTGCCTGGAGCTTCGATGCCTGCACCAAGACAAACTACCTCGTTGTCGAACATAAACCAACCTTTCTGAGCTTTCACACCATAGTCGTTCATGCCGTAAGCCATAGCGCCGTAGCGACCATCAGAGGCTCCGCCTACAAAGTCGGCAACGCCTGCTACACCCCAATCATTGTGGTTTTCAACTTCGCCTGCAGGAAGTGTGGTGCCAGGAATCTTATCCCATTCCCATACTGGGAAGATATCGATATATTCATTACCCATTACGCGGATGCTGGTGGCACCCTCGCTGAGATATGTACCCCAAAGGTTTTCACCATTACCACTCTCTGAGCGACAAGTGCGCTTGCTGACAGCACGTACTGATAGGTCGTAGCGCTTACGGTTTTGAAGCATGTAGTCGCTGGTGTAGTACATCTTGTTGATGTCTGTACGTCCGATGGTAGGATTCTGAGTAGCAAAGCGCTGAGCTGCTGCCTCATATTCGTCGGCATGCTCAGGGTCGAGAGCCTTCATATTCTTAAAGAGTGAAGCATAGTCGCCAAGGTCGAGAGTCTTCTTACGAGTTACGCTTCGTCCGCATACGCTGAAGTCCATATATCTGCCACGGAAGATGTTGAGATATGTAGAGCGTACGAACTCGCTAAAGAGCTTAAGCTTGTCTTCTGATAGTGCATACTTGGTGCCACGGAAGAGAGGAGCTATCTGCGAGATGTTGTTAACAAATACGGTACCATAACCACCGATATATATCTGAGCATTGTGCTGCTGATAAGATAGGTCTTCGCGTATACCTTCGCCACTTGTTATGCAGATAGGTTCGAAGAACTCGCTAACATTAGTGCTCACGATGCTATCGTTCTTGAGGATACATCCACGTATCATGTGGTGCATAGCAATATCCTGCTTGTTGGCACCAGTCCATTTGCGAGGGTCGCTCTTTGCCATCATCTCCATGAGTCCTGCTGTTACGCTTGGAGCAGGCTTCTGTTCGCCTGCAGCAAGCAAGGCAAGGATGTCTGCCATAATCTTTGGTGCCGAGATGTCGTTGTACCACCAGTTGAAAGAAGTTGGCTTATACTCATTCCATGTGCGTAGGGCTTTGTCGATGGCACGGAACAACACCTGATTGCCATATAGCGATGACTCAGGACAAGTGTAAGCAATAGCCATCTGACGGATATTGGTGAGGTGGCGCTGTGGTTCCCAATTGGTACGGAAGAAGCACTTATAGTCGAACTCCGGCCATATACCTTCAGGTGTGAGCATCTTCATAAGACTTGTAGCGCCCTTATCCATACGCTCTACTGTTGTGCCCTCGTAGAGGTTTTGGCGCACACGCTGCAACACCAGCTCGTAGTCGTCTTTAGGTTCCTGTGCCTTATACGCCTTGCGCTCACCCTTGGTAGGGTCGAAGAAGTTTACATAAGAGTGTTTCACAAGGTTAACCTTACCTGTGATGGTGAGAGTTGCAGGCTCCTTGAGGTTTGTGAATACCTCAGAAGGAATGCTGAATTCAGCCATCTTTCGGTTTTCTGGATGATAGCTTATGCGTACTGTTCCTTTAGCTCCTGGAGCATAGGCTTTGCTACTCCATTTAGCAGATGTACATCCGCAACCTGTTATAACCTTATTAATAATAAGCGGTTTGTCGCCAGTATTAGTAAAGGTGAAGTCGAAGCTTGCTGTGCCATCGGCTTCGTCGATGGTGCCGAAGTCGTGGGTTGTTTCATTCCATGTAAACTCCTGTGCATACATAGGCGTAGCTACAAGAGCAGCAAGGGCTACGACGGCATTTACGATAGTTTTTTTCATAGATTCTGTTGGCTTGTGTGATTTATACCATTATAGTATATTGGGAGTGTCCCGAATATCAGTTCTGTGTAAGCTTACTTGAATCGATAGTGAAAGCATTGCGCGAACCAGCCTTGAGGCTGATGGCTGCCGACGAAGGAGTATATGCATACTTCTTACTACCGATGGTGAAGCTTAAGAATGGTGTGCCTGCATTGATGGTCTGAACAGGAACAAAAGCCAAATAAACTTGCTCTGCATGGTTTGGACAGTACATCTTGATAGATGTCACAGCGTCTGTGCTAACAAGTTCAGGCTCTGTATCTGTAGCATTCCATTTGATGCTCTTGTGAACATTTGTGATGCATACATCAGTAATGCTGGCGCCAAGAGCCCCCGTGATATTCACATAAACCATAGCCATCTTTGGTGAGAAGGTTAGGCTTACAGGAGTAGTGCTATTTGCAGCATGAGTACCGACACCTACAAGGAAGTTGCTGGCATTGAAATCTTCGGCTTTAGTCTGATCTTCCTTTACGCAGAATGCAACAGTAGCATCGTTGGTTTCAGCATATGGAGAATAGGCATAGAAAGTGTATGCCTGTGAACCTATGATGCCGATAGGAGATTCGCTCGATAGTTCGGAAGTTGTTGTGAATGAGTATTTCTTGTTGTTGGCATTGTTGCCATAAATACCTATAGATTCACCAATTACGAACTTGGTCTTGTATACAGAACCTTCCGCATCTGTAGTTGTTCGGGTTGTTACATCTTTTTCTACTTTGAAGCTAACGGTAGATGTACGTTCAGAGTCGTTGAACTCTTCGTCGCTACTGCAAGCTGTGAATAGAAGCGATGTTGTGACTGCTGCAAAAATGAACAGTTTGTTCATAGTTGTTGTCGTTTTAAGAGATTTATTCCTTTACTTCTACGAGTTTAACATCCTTGATATAATAAGTCTCAGCGTCGGTAACAGTCTTTGTAGAGAACGAGATTGTGATACCTGTTGCAAGGTCAGCTGCGGTAGCTGCTGTTGTTGCATTCGTAATCTTAGACAAGTCGATGTCTACAACCTTTGACTCGTATGCATCAGTTGTTTTAGCAGTAAGAGCCTGACCTGTGAAGCCGTTGGTGCCAGTGCAGAAGTAAGCATTTGATGTGAATACATCCTTAGTCTGACCGCGCATTACTCTTACGATGATATCCTTACCATTGGTAGACTTAACCTTGAAGCTGAGCTTATATTTACCAAGTGAACCAGCATTGTCAGGAGTGCGATATACCAAAGCCTTCTTATACCATGCTCCACCTGCAGCGATGTCTATCTTCATAGCATCCTCAGTCTCATCATAACCGATAGTTGCAAGATTATTTTCTCCATCCTTTACATTAAGAGTGTTCCAACCTACAACACAACCCTGAAAACCTGTTACAATCTTCAAAGCTGTTTCTGCGGTGAATGTACCATCAGCAGCAGAGATAAGTTCGATAGGAGCAGTAACAACCTCTTCGATTTCGCCATCATTAACAACGATTTCGTTTACAGTCCAGTCGTTTACTGAAATGCCAGAGAACTTGATGTTCTCGGTAGTGATTTCAGGAGTGCTTGTGCCAGCAATCTTGACATTAATCTTGTTTACTGCACCTGCTGTGAGGGTGACATCGTTAGCAGGTTTGAAAGCGTAAGTCTTGTCGCCAACTGTCATGATGAGCACCTGTGTGCCACCTGCGATAGTCTGGCTTGGTACGAATGCTGTGAAGACAGCATGCTCAGCAGTTGTTTCCTGCTTGTAGAATGTGATAGCAGCAGTATTGCCTGTTGCTGTAACCTCATCGGTAGTAGGATTCCAAGAGATAGCGCTCTTTGCATTAATCATAACATCAGATGTGGTAACACCCTTGTCGCCTGTCATTTCTACGCGTACGAGCGAGAGACGAGGATTGAAAGCAAAAGCTACGTTAGGATTTTCTGCTGTGATATCAGCAACCTTAGCTGTAAGGAAGTTGCTTGCATTGTAAGCCTCAGCATCCTGCTGGCTGATAGCTACGCTGTGAGCTACAGCTTCGGCAGTAGCCTCTGCTTTGTAAGGAGCATAAGCAAAGAACTGAGCGTTGCCTGTTTTGTTGATGGTGACGGTAGCACCTGTGAGACCTGTACCATCTGCAGCTACTGTATAGCAAGCGTTTGTTGCTGTTGCAGCACCTGTAGCATAGATACCAATCTGGTCGTTTGCTACGAAAGCTGTAGCATAGCTGTTCTCCTTAGGAGTTGTCAATGAACGTGTGATAGCTTCCTGTCCATTGATAGTGAAGCTTACAGGAGTTGTTGACTCGTTAACGATCTCATTATCTTCATTTTGGCAAGAGGAGAGAACTACTGCTCCTAATGCTAGGAATAAGGTTAAATGTTTCATAGTTTTATGTGTTTTTATTGTCATTGTGTTATTATTAACTCTTTTACTTTTTTACTTTTTACTTTTTTAATCTTTCAAAGGTTCCCAGCTGATATCATCAATCCAGAAGTCAGTTCCTGCCTTGTTAGGGCTGAAGTAGAGAACAACCTTCTTGAGCAATTCCTCTGAAGCAACCTGCTTAGATTCTTCTGTTACGTTGGCAGCTGTAGCATTGTGGATGGTAGATACGCGACCAAGGTCGAATACGATAGTATACTCGTCGTAAGCATCAGAAGTGATGATTTGCTTGTAAACAGTAGTAACCTCTGTCTTGTTGTTTTCGATGATAGCAAAATAGTCCTTGTTCTTTAGCTTGCCATCTTCGCCAGTATAGAACTCCTGCATGTAAGCACCAATGCGAAGCTGGTTAGCCTTCATATTCTCAGAAACTGAAGACTTAGCCTTGAACTTAAGAACGTAGCGACCCTTGATGACATTCTCTGCACAGTAGTAGAATGTACCGTTGTGCCATGCAAGGTTGGTACGGTTGAAGTGCATTACCTTGCCACGCTCTGCATCAGCAGCATCGTCGGTAACCTCAACTACATCTTCGTCTGGCTTAACAACAAAGCGCCACCATCCAGCTGCGTTTATTTCCTCTTTAGTCTTGTTTACAGTATTATAGTTGAAGTTCTCGAAGTTGGTTTCTGCCATAATAGTTTCAGGCTTTACCAATGTTCCTTCGCCTTCAATAACTTCGCTATCTTCCTGCCATGAGCCGGCTGTGATATCTGTAGAGAATACTACGAGCTTATCATCGCTACCAATACCAACCTTGAACTTCTTGATATTGTTTGTGCCGAGATTTACGTCGGCAGAAGTAGTAAAGGAATAAGTCTTGTCGCCAATGAATATGCTAAGCAATTTAGACTTTGCAGGTATGGTCTGAGCCGGGATGAGCGCCTTGAAGATAGGGTTGCCCTCGTTGCTCTGCTGCCACATCTTAACCTTTGCAGTATTGCCTGTAGTGGTGCATGTGCTCTGGAGATAGTTCCAAGAGATACCAGTCTGGCAGTTGTTTATCAATACAGAGTCTGGCTTTCTTCCATTTTCTCCTACTACCATCTCAAGCTGTATGAGGCTGAGCTGATGCTGGAACTTAAGAGATACATTCTCTTCTGTGGTTACAGGAACATTCAAAGTGGTAGCGGTCATAAAGTCGCTATTGTTGAACATAGCTTCACTATCCTGGTTGGTAGCAACATTGAAGTTGACATTTTCACCATCGAATGTTGTCTGATAAGGATAATATGCAAAGAAGTTAGCTGTTGCATCAGTACCGATGTAATAGATACCTTCGTCAGAAGTAAGTACGCCATCAGGACCTACAGTATGCTTCACGTTAGAGCCTTCAGCACCTTTGGTGGCAAAGATACCGATACCATCGCCTACTACAAACTCAGTAGTGCCGTCGTTGTGAGTTACGCTACGGCTACCCATAGTACCTACGTTTCCTATGGTGAAAGTCGCCTTCTTGCGAACAGCTGTTTGCTGAATCTGATCTTCGCTACATCCAGCAGCAAGAATCAATAACAGACTGGCTGAAAGAATTGATGTTTTTTTCATAAGGGTAATATATTATTATTGTTATTATTATTGTTATTATTATTATTGTCTATTTTCTCTCTGGTCGAGCAACACCGCCTATGGCATTATCGTCGTTACCATTCCATTTTAGAATTACGATCTGTGATTTTGCTGCCACCTGGGTAGTGATGTTGTTGCTTGCTGCGTTGAGCTGAACATCAATATCATATTGAGTATTCTCTTCGGCAGGCTGTTCCTCGTTAAGAGCAAGAACCTTACGCAACGATGCTGGCTTGTATGCCTTTAACACCTTTCCCGCTTTGTCTTTCACGGTGATGTCGATAACTGCATCTTCTTCCATTATGCCCGATAACAAAGTGGCTTGCATGGTGTAAACATCTTCGCCATTGTCGACTTTCTTTGTGGCTGTAAACTGAACAGGAGCATCTTCAACAATACGCTCTGTAAACTTACCTTCTATAATGTCGAATGTAGCACGAGTAGCTGCATTGCGAATAGCGGCAGTAACGGTAGCTGCATCTTCGACTTGGCAACGCATATCCAACTTAACAACAGAGAGCATAGACTTAATCTGAACTGTTGGCTTATTGTCGCCAGTAGCACCTTGGCAGTTGTCGGAATAGAGCAGGGCGTCGGCCTTAGTGTTGTTCTTAATAACAACTTCCGTTTGGTTGATTCCTAAGCTACGAGTAGCGATGTTCTCATTGTATGGATAGTAAACACGGAAGTCTACTTTGCTACCATCGGTAGGGTAGTAGATAGGAATGTTGTTGGCAGGAACAAGATAGCCTGTAGTACCACGGTTGTCGGCAAGGAACTTGATATTGGCATTGTCGCCAATAATCTCGTTGCTACCATTCTTTAGCATATAGACTCCGAGGCTCTGTCCGCTGTTCCAAGTGGCGCCAGCATCATTGCCTGCGGTAAAGACCTCAGCTTTCAAGATGACAGGACGTGGACCGTTTTCATCCTCTGTCTTGTCGTCAGAGCAAGACTGCATGCCAAAGAGCATTAAGCCAAAGGGTAGCGAAAATATATATTTATAGATACTTTTCATAAGACGATAGTTACTTTTATGATACGTTCTGTTTATTCTTATTTAAGGTTGGTAAGCCATGAAGGCACTTTGCGTAAGCGAGTCTGCAACTGAGCCTGGTATAGAGATAGAGGTTCTACCATGGTGCCATGCGACAAGTCTACCGTAATCTGATCAGGATTGAAGGTTGTTGCACCCTGGAAGCCTGCAATGATAGGTTTCAAGAAACGGTTGTTGCGAGCCCATAGGTTGAATTCGCCTACTGAAGTACCAGTCTCGGTATAGTTCCATAGCACGAGGTCTGCCAAATGATTAGGACCGAATGTTACGTCGCCACCTGCATGGTTAGGCAAGAAACCACCTGAACATTTATCTATAAGAGTGGCACGAGGCTGACTGCTATGAGATTCGAATGTGCTTGTTGCAGCAGTAGTGCAATTCATGATTACGGTACCGATAGAAGTCTTAGAAACTCCAGTAGAGTGTTCCTGACCTGCCATATCGTTGATGTTAGCCAACAATACATGTGATGAGGCTTCTGAACGTATGGCTGCGTGACCCTTCTGACCCTCTATGCTACAGTCGATAACAGAAACATTAGCGCTAAGCATCACGCTTGCTGCTTCGATGACATCGATGAAGCGGCAACGACGAATCCATCCGTTAGCCTGACGATGGAAAGCAATCATCTTGTATCCGCTATCGTGGATGCCACTTGGCTCATGGTGGATGTATGGTTCGTGGAAGTTGCCACGGAAGGCAATGTCTTCGATACCGCAACCTACATGATGCTGGAATCTGTGAAGAGTCCAGCCCCATGAAGCATCAACGCTATGCATCAATGGCTCCTTGAAACGCAGAGTGTTGCCTTCGATGCGCTCAATGGTAAGATACTCGTTTACCTGTACGCCATCGTTGATGAATGTCTTCCATTCAGAGGTCAATACATCATAAGGCGCAACCTCTTGAGCTACAGCGTCAGCCGATTTGCTGCCACCTTTGAGGAGTATACGCTGACCGATATAAAGCCCACTCGTTGAAGCAACCTCTAAGCTGTGACTGCCACGAGCAGCATTGCCTGTGACATTAGTAAGCAAGAGCTGATTGTCGGAGTTGGCTCCAAGGTAGGTAAATCTTATCAAATCAGGACCGCTCCAAAGAGCATCAGGCTGAGTGATGGTGTTAGGATATTCCATAAATATCTCTGTGCCACCTTCTCCGCTACCAGCACCCTGCAATATTATATTGTCGCCATTGATGATGATTGACTTGTTTGGTGCATCGGCAGGACGGAGATCGTATCTACCTGCCGAGAAGCGGATGATAGCTTTGCCACCAGCCTCTGTTGCTGCATCAATAGCTGCTTCGAGAGCTTCACGGTCGCTCTTGTTGTCGTTGGCTACTGCACCATAGTCATCGACAAGGTACACAGGGTAGTCAACATCAGGAATTCCTCTTTCGCCATGTTCATAACCAGCATAAGAGAAATCGAGCAATGTCGTTTCTTCGCCATTGGTGCGTGCTGCAAGATAGTCTTGCCATAGAGAGCAACCTGCTATTGGTTCAGGTTCAGGCTCTGGAGTATTAGGAACTTCTGGTGTTGTAGGCTCCGGAGTTGTGTTATCGTCGTCGCTACAAGCTGTAGACAACAAACCCAACATAGGCAGTAACATCAGAGGTAGTTGGCGTAAGTATTTCATAAGTTTCAGATTATTATCAGATTATTATCAGTATTGTTTGTAGGCAAGAAGTATGTCCATTATTGTAAAGTCCATATAATTATGGTTCTTGTACAACGATGGTGAGTTTACGTACTGTAGCCTTGCTTTCCCACATGTTTGCATTCTTAGCTACGAAAGTGGCGGTATAGGTGCCAGCTTTGCGATAAGAATAGCTATATTTGTTGAGACGTGCCTCGATAGATTGTATTGCAGTACCCCTATCAGGCTCAACGCTACGAGGGTTGATATTCTGGCTCACCATCCATACTACTTCGTTTGGCTCTTTGCCTTCAGCATTGATAGTAGCCTTCTGAGGCTGGAAGAGTAGGCTGTTGTCGCTAACCTGGTAGTTGGTCATTGTTGACGACTGCTGGTAGATAGGTCGGAATGCCCACTCCTTAATAGCATCTGTAATGTCAATAACCTGTCCGTCGGTAGTAGTCTTCTGCATTTTCAGATTAGTGATGTCTACACGTGGACGATTAGTATACTTGTTGTTGCCGTTTGCCTCAGGAATAGCATCGCGACCTTCTGCATTGTATTGGAATGCAACATAGAACTTCTTATTGATGTTGGTAAACAACGAAAGGTCTACTGTGCCAGAGGTTTCTGCTGCAGATGCTGCTGTTGCCATAGGCATAGGCAAGTGACCATATTCATTGCCAGAGATAGGAGTCCATGTAGCCTTGCTCAGTTCCTCAGGAGTATATACGCCGCTGAAGTCTGTGCTGATATAAGCATGTATTATTTCCTTGTTCCAATAGCTGAGGTCGTTATACTGCTGCTTGATATTGCACGACAAGGTGAGCAAAGCTATTTCAGCTTCAGTTCTTGACTTGTTGTCGTAGTTGTTTCCATCTTCGCCCGAATAGAACGTGATATAGTCGGCATTACCATCAATAAGGAAATGAATCTCCTCATCAGTCTTAACGGTAGTAACACCACCTTCTGTCCTAACGTTGAAAGATAGACTATCTACACCATCAGGGTCGCAAGCACTGGCCATCACGATAAGAGATGAAGCCAAAATGCTGTTTATATATTTAATGGGTTTCCTCATATTGCTTGTTATGTTGTGTGATTGTTGTATGCTTTCTTACCTTACTTATTACCACAATTCAGTCTGCTTGCACAGAGTGTTTACATTAAGCTCTGCCTGTGGAATAGGGAAGTAGATGTGCTTTAGAGAGAAGTTGAGGGCTGGAGTAGCCTTGACATTGTCGAGGTCGTAGCCTATCTTCTTGTTTACATCGTTGAGCGACTGATCCTTCAGAATGTTTAACTGCTTCTGGAAGTATTCTACTCCATGGCGGCGCAACTCCATGCGGCGTGGCACCTCGTAGCATAACTCACGTGTGCGCTCTTCTTCCACCAATTTGCTGAAGCTATCGTGGTCAGGATAGTCGGCAAGACTTACGATAGATGCACCAGAACGCATGCGAACTTGGTTTATGGCGCTTATAGCCTCTTCGTTAGGTCCGTTGTTAACCTCATTGTTGCATTCTGCTATCATCAGCAATACGTCAGAATAGCGGATGACAGGGAAGTTGATAGAAGAGTTGTTGCGCGACAATGGACGCTCAGGAATATACTTAGCACGCCATTTAGCTGCGTTGCCATCCTCTAACGCCTTTTCTGCTGTAGTGCGTTCAACCTCCTTTACAACACCATTTGTTGTGACATATTTATAGTCGGCAATATTCCACCACTGGCGCTCGTCGCCATTCTCATAAAGGCGGAATAGATACTTTGTACCGTCATATAGACCGTAAGCATAAGCATAGTCGTCAGACACAGCCTGCTGGGTTACACCGAGGTAAAGACCTAATCTACCAGCTTCATTGGTCTGAGTTTGTCCGTTGCCATAGAACTCTACTTCCATAAGGCTTTCGCGGTATGTCAAGTCGTAAGCATTGGTGCAAAGATTGATGAAATACTGACGATAGCCACCCTGTCCCTTAGGGATAAGACGATGGAGACCACTCTGCTTTACCTTCTTAGCATACTCAAGAGCCTTGCCCCAAGTGTCGGCATATACAGGGTATCCAGCTTCCCACATATAAGCTCTTGCAAGAAGCGCCCATGCAGCAGTCTGAGAGATACGTCCTGGAGTTTCAAACTTGTTGGCAGGCAGACAGTTTTCGCCTGCATATTCCAAGTCGCTAATAATCTGAGCATAAATCTCCTGCTGTGAAGACTTCTTAAGGTTTTGAGTCTTAAGGTCGTAGGTAGGAGTGATGCGTAGAGGCACCTCGCCCCAGAAAGCAACAAGATTCATGTAGAATACAGCTCTCAAAGCCTTAGCTTCGCCAATGAACTGAGCTTTGCGCTCAGCACCACCACATTCAGAATCCTTACGCTGAGATATCAGAGAGATATAGTCGTTGGCACGGTTGATACCCTCATAGAGAGCTGTCCAAGACACCTTCAGCGCATTGTCGGTATTGTTGTAATTATAGTTGCTTATCTGGATGTAGTTCTTACCATAGCTGCGGTTGTAAACCAAGATATCGGTACCTGCATCGAGGTCAGCCCATAGGTTTTGTCCGTAGCATCCCACCGAGCCAAGAGCATCGTAGACACCAGCAAGACCAGCCATACAGCTGCTCTCTGTGCGGTAGATATCATCTTGCTCCAGATAGTCGTAAGGGTCAGTCTCAAGGAAGTTGCAAGCTGCAAACGGTAGAGATAGAACTGCTAAGAGAATATATTTTATTCCTTTCATACCTTATTATATATATTATGTTGAGCTTTTCTTATATAAAAGAATTGTGAATTATTACAGAGCCAATTCTACACCGAAGGTGAAAGTCTTGGCTTTAGGATAAGCTGAATAGTCGAAACCACGAGTCATTGCTGAGTTACGTGTAGACACTTCAGGGTCGTAGCCTGTATAGCTTGTCCATGTGTATAGGTTTTGTGCACTAATATACATGCGAAGACTTGACAGGTGTAGACGCTTCAATACCTTGTTAGGGAAGCGGTAGCCGAGCTGCACGTTCTTCAGTCTGAGGAATGAAGCATCTTCAACCTCTCTGCTTGTGTGGATATTGCTCAAACCGCGGTTTACTGCCCAAAGGTAGTTGGTATAGTTGCCTTCTACAACTGTGTTGTCAGCAAGAGTAGTGCGAGGAGTCCAGTGGTTCTTTACAGTTGAAAGCTGGTTAAGATGTCTGCCGTCGAGGCTCTCAAGTCTTGCACGGTTGTAGTTGATGACATCGTTGCCATACGACCATTGGAAGAAGATGCTGAGGTCGAAGCCCTTCCATTCGAAATTGTTGGTGAAACCACCTGTATGGATAGGCAAACCATGACCGATAACAGTCTGGTCTTCTGCAGTAACCTTACCATCGCCGTTGATATCTTTCAGCTTAGGATCACCAGGCTTGATGTTAGCACGCTCATTGGTGTTGTTAGGAATTTCAGGCTTGAGCAGGAATACACCAGGAGCAACCTCGTTGAAGTCTTCATACTGATATACACCATCATATACATATCCGTACATCTCGCTAAGAGGAGAACCAACCTTACAGATATAAAGGTCAGGAATGTTAGGATAGCGTATGCCAGCCTTGCGGCTCAACTGTCCATCGCTAAGAGCTGTGATCTCGTTCTTGTTGAATGCAATGTTAAAGCTGCTTGTCCACTTCAAACGGTTCTTCTTGCCTGGTAGGATAGTGGCATTGAGAGTAATCTCAAGACCCTTATTGTTGATACTACCAACATTCTGCTGAACCTGAGAGAAACCTATTGAAGGTGGCACGTCGGCATATAAAAGCAAGTCGCGTGTATCTTTATTATACAAGTCGATGCTACCATTGATACGGTTGTTCAAAATACCAAAGTCGATACCGAGGTTGCTCTGATATGTTGTCTCCCATTTCAAGTTGCGGTTAGCAATCTGCATGAGGTAGATAGCAGGCTGCATGCTATTTCCGAAAGGATAGTTCTGGTTGCCTGTATAAAGGATGTTGCTTGGGAATGCGTTTTGTGTAGCATTGTTACCTGTAGCACCCCAACCCAAACGTAGCTTCAAGTTGCTGAGCCATGAACCGAAAGTTGCCATGAAAGGTTCGTCGCTAACACGCCATGCTGCAGCAACAGAAGGGAAGTAGCCCCATTTATGATGTACGAAACGTGATGTACCATCGGCACGCATAGTAGCTGTTATGAGATAGCGAGATTTCCAATCGTAGTTGAATCGAGCAAAGAACGACAACATATTGTTCTTTACCTTATCAGCAGTAAGCGACTGTGGTGTACCCTCGTTGATACCCCAGAAGCCCATCTCATCCCAAGGAAGCATAACCGACTTAGCACCAAGGTTTGTAATCTCTTGGCTTGAAAGTGAGGTGCCGAGCATACCATTTAGATTATGGTCTTTGATGCGCTTCTTGTAGCTGAGAGTATATTCGTTAGACCAGCTGTTCCACTCCTTATAGTTGAACATACCGTTAGAACGTGACGAAGAGTATGAAGGATCACCAAAGTAGGTGTTCTTGTTGTAGAACTTCTCGTCGCGAACTTCGCGCCATGTATATGAGAATGTAACCTTGAAGAGCAGGTCTTTGATGATAGTCCAATTAAGATATGTGTTGATATTGAACTGACGGTTGCGCTGCTTGGTATAGCTATTTTCGATAGTCTTTACAGGGTTGTAAGGATATGTACCGCCATTGGTGTCGGTAATATCTGCAAGTTCGTCGCTGCTACGATATTTCACAGGACGATATGCCAATACCTGATAAAGGAAATACTGAGTGCTCTGTCCATCGCCCTGCGAAGGAGCTGAACCAATAGAAATATTGTTAGCAAAGTTAGCTGCACCTCCCCATTTCACGCTCTTAGAGAGTTGCTGGTCGAGGGTCATACGAGCCTTTAAGCTCTCGTAAGAAGATTCTACGATAGTACCTTGCTGATTGTAGTATGAAACGCTACTGCTGTAGCGTGTGTTCTTGGTACCTCCGTTGAGAGCCAAATGGTGGCTTGTCATAGGAGCATCACGGAATACGAGATCCTGCCAATTGGTAGAAGCTCGGTTGTTGTAGTCGTCGATAGTCTGGTATCGTCCCAGATTTTCGTCGAAGCTAAAATAAGTCTTGTTTATTTCGTCAGGGGTGAGCATTTCTTGTTGCAATTCAACAAAGTCGCGTCCCTGAAGAAGATTAAGGAATTTTGGTTTGGTCTGATAAGCCACATAACCGTTATATGTTATGCGAGGAGCGCTCTCAGAACCACGCTTGGTAGTGATAATGATAACACCATTGGCACCACGAGCACCATAGATAGCTGTTGCCGAAGCATCCTTCAGCACGTCTATCGACTCGATGTCGTTAGGGTTTATGGCTGCAGCATTGGCATCCTCTGTTGCAAAGCCATCGATGACATAGAGTGGGGAACCGTCGGCAACATCACTAATAGTGTTGCTACCTCTGATTACGATGTTGGCTTCAGCACCAGGCTGACCATCACCGCTAACTACCTGTACACCAGCGATGCGTCCACCAAGAGCTTGGTCGAAAGAAGCCACAGACGCTTTGTTAAGTTCACCCATGTCTACTTTGTCTACAGAACCAGTGAGGTCGCTCTTCTTTACGGTAGCATAACCTATCGACACTACTTCCTGAAGCAGTGCGCCGTCTTCCTTCAATACAATTTGAAGAGTCTTTTGTTTGCCAACTTTCACTTCTTGAGTAGCGAAGCCAAGATACGAGAATACCAAAACAGAATTTTCGTCCTTAACGTCTAATGAGAAGTTACCATCAAAGTCGGATACGGTGCCTACACCGTTGGAACCTTTCAGCAATACACTGGCTCCCATCATAGGAAGGTTGGTTTCATCCACAATGGTACCCTTGACATTAATCTGGCCGTAAGCAAGGTTTGCCGATAGCAAAAGTGCTATCAGACAACAAGTTTTCTTAAAGAATAGCCAATTGTTGTTTGCCATAGAGAATAGATACTAGATTATAAAATTACTCAAAAAAAAAGTAGAAGTGAATATATGCACAGAAGTTAAGGAGCTAAAAATGAGCTCCTTAACTTTTGAACTGATTAATATCGAATGAGTTGTTTTTATCTTACAGGTTCTCCTTTTTCTGTACGCTGCTTGCGTAGGAGAGCTTCCATGAAGTAATAGTCTGCGTAGTTGAGTGGAGTGTCAATTTCATGTCCGTGAGGAATGCTACCTACACTATGCATGAGAATGAAGTTACCATTTGTACCAACCTTTGCACGATAAGCAGGAGAACTTAGGCTTTCGATAATCTTGTCTGCAGTCTCCTTGTAACCCTTGTTAGGAACGTATGTTGCCAACTCATAGAGTGCAGAAGCTGTACATGCTGCAGCTGAAGCATCACGTGGCTCGTTAGGAATCTTAGGAGCGTTGTAGTCCCAATAAGGAACAAGATCCTTTGGCAAGTTTGGATGGTTGAAGATAAAGTCGTAAACCTTCTGTGCGTGCTCTAAGTAGCGCTCATCCTTTGTATAACGATAGCACATTGTGTAGCCATAGAGAGCCCAAACCTGTCCGCGTGCCCATGCTGTTTCGTGAGCATAGCCCTGAGCAGTATGCTTGTGAAGCACTTCGCCTGTCTCTGGGTTGTAGTCAATAACATGGTAGCAGCTGTTGTCCTCGCGGAAGTGATTCTTGAGGGTAGTGTTGGCATGGCTAACTGCTATATTATAATAGGTAGAGTCGCCCGACAAACGAGTAGCCTCGAAAAGAAGTTCAAGGTTCATCATGTTGTCGATGATAACAGGACAAGTCCATCCACGCTCTGCCTGCCATGTGCCTTTGTCAACATTCCATGACTGGATGATACCAGCGCCCTTGCGGAAACGAGTAGAAAGCGACTTAGCAGCCTCGATGATAACAGGCTTATACTCCTCCTTGCCATCCAAGAGCAGTCCATTAAGATAGCTACTGCCAATCATGAAGCCTACATCGTGGTGCCATTTTAGATGCTTTACAGAGTCGAGCTGCTCAGTATATTTAGCAGCAAGTGTTTCCCATTTCTTATCGCCAGTAAGCTTATAGGTATACCACAATGTTCCTGGGAAGAATCCTGAGCACCAGTCATCAATTGGTACATAGTTCATTTTACCATTTTCATAGGTACGTGGGTTCAGGAACTTACCACTTTTTTCAATAATGTCGGTCTGTAGGGTTAACTGTGCTACAGCATTGTCGACGTTGTCTTGAATAATATCCTTTGCTGCTTCTTTAGTTTGGCAACTCCAAAGGCCTCCCATAGCTATAGCCATGGCAAAAATCTTTACCGAAAAAGATCGTAGTTTCATATTATATTTAGATTTAGTTAAAAATGCAATAATTAAGATTATGCGTAGTAATAGTTCTTGTAATACTGTTTTTCGTGTGCAAAGATAATGCTTTTTCTATTGATATTTATGTTTTACGGGTGTTTTTTATAAAAAATTTGCTTTATGGCTCTAAAATTTGTGTGTTATATAGTGTAAAAGCTTAGTGAATAGCAATTTTTTTTATTATTATATGATAGTATATATA
>ERZ1026854.227-NODE-227-length-41871-cov-9.252368_pt1 | contig 41871 bp, 36 predicted proteins | sample MGYA00380157_ERZ1026854 | MGnify/ENA primary metagenome ERZ1026854 (study PRJEB33269, sample SAMEA4719793) | human gut metagenome | biome: human-associated habitat; feature: organic feature; material: feces | place: Cameroon | collected 2013-10 ... | reverse complement strand
TTCAAGCCGACAACATTTGAACAGCTGTGGGAAATGAGCATAAAACAATGAATTCGGAATTATTTTTGCTCCGTATATTTGTCACGAAACACCTAATTTCCGTAGGGGCGGATTCTATATCCGCCCGTTTTAAATTGGCGTTTTACCCGAATATTTCTGCAGGTGACAGTTTTCTGTCCCACGCAATAAAAGGCATTTATACAATAAACGAACGGACCTTTTTCCTTTGGTTATCCTTGGGGAAAAGGTCTTGTTTTTATTCGTTCCGTTTATTTGTGTTTTGCGGCTTTTTTGTTTGACATCACGAATATAATATGTTAAAATAAAATCAGCAGATAATTCAATATCAGACCGATGGCGATCGGCTTTTTATCAGTGTTTCACAAAGATCGGAAAGGAGCAGGAATATGATAATTACAGGTATCACAGCTTTATTGTTCGGTATAATTATGACTGTTTTGGCGGCTTTGTTTTTGAACGGCAAATGTGTTGAGCTTATCGCAGGCTACAATGATATGACGGAGGAAGAAAAGAAAAGCTCTGCCCCGAATATCGCCCGTATGAACGGCAAAACACTTATGGCGTTGGCTGTTCTTACGCTGATCTATGCGGTGGTTTCCATTATTTCCGCATTTGAGATTTTTTCGGTGACAGTGTTTATTGCAGCCACCGTAATTTACTGCGCTTTGTTTATCCTGACGGTAACAGTGAGTGTTATCAGATATATGAAAAAATAACATTTCCTTTAGATTCGGAGAACCCAAAATGAAAAAATATATTTTTGCGCTCCCGTCCGAAAAGGCGGAGAAGTGCCTTTACCGTTCGGGCGAAGCGGAAATGGAAACGAGCTTTCCGATCCTTCTTCCGATAAGCCAAACGGCGCAGTGCGATGAGCTTATAAACATCACACTGCTGATATCGGAAAATTCGCCCGTTTCGAGCGGAAATTTCCTACGGCTGATGACAGAGCTGAAAGAGCTTGCGGTGAAGATAGGCTTCAGATATGACCTTACGGAAATACGCATCGCAGGCGAGGAAACTCCCGAAAAACAGAAGCGTGTTTTTGAGGCGCTCATCGAAACGCTCGGCGACGGTGAGAGCATTTATGCTGACATAACGTTCGGTCACAGGGCAACGCCGCTGATAATTTTCACGGCTTTGAGCTTTTGCTACAAGCTTTGCAAGGACACGGAAGTGAACTCGGTTTTTTATGCTGATAAAAGCGGAGATCAGGCGCTTCTGCACGATGTATCAAAGCTGTTCTTTATGGAATCGGTCATTCACAGTGTTTCGCAGTCCGTTCCCGATGATCCTTTGCCGATAATAAAACGCATTTTGAATATGTGAGGGGAAGATTATGAAAAGGCTTTTTTCGGTGATACTTGCACTGACGGCTTTCGTTATGATAGGTTCGGTTTCGGCGTTCGCAAAAAGGGAAGTCAAACCCGTTTATGCTTCCGACCTTGTATTCGGCAGCTATGAGATAGATGCCGCCGTGAGCAACTCGGAGCTCAATGCCGAAAGCTGTACGCTCAATGTTTCGGGAGAAATAATGACGGCGCGAATGACGCTTGCAGGGAATGAGGTAACGGCGCTTTATTTCGGCTCGGCAGAAGATGCCCGACGCGCGGAAGAGAGCGGCTCGCTTAGCGGAACTGTCTATCCCGACAAGGACGAAAACGGCAGGAACGTGTATGTTTTTCGCGTTGATGCGCTCGATACAAAGATAAGCTGTGCGGCTTACAACGAAGCAAAGGGCGACTGGACGGACAGAGATATCATGCTCAAATCGAAGAGCCTGCCCAACAGAGCGTTCAAACTCACGAGAACGCAGAACACGGCGGCTGTCGTGATCCCTATAATAATAGTGATAGCTGCGGCAGGCGGAACTTTCGCACTTATAAGTATAAACAGGAAGAATAAACAGAACGATAGGGGCGGGGAAGAATGACATTTTCAACGGGTACGATAGCGGCTTTTCTTGTGGGAGGAATATTGGCAATACTTATCCCTATAGCCGCGCTGATAATTTTTAAGCTGAAAAACAAAGACGTAAAGCTCCGCTATTTCTTCATCGGTGCGGCAACGTTCGTTGTCTTTGCGCTGATGCTGGAGCAGATACTTCATTACTTTATGCTGTCAACGATACAGAACAGCGGCATAGTTTTCTATACGCTTTACGGTGCGCTCTGCGCAGGGATTTTTGAGGAAACGGGACGCTTCCTTGCATTTAAGCTTTTTTGCAAAAAGGAAAACGACCCGCGTGCTTCGATAATGTACGGTCTTGGACACGGAGGCGCTGAAGCGATAGTTCTTGTCGGCATAACGCTCATATCTTACGCGGTGACGGCAGTGACAGTGAACGCGCTCGGAACAGAAGCACTGTTCGGTGCGCTTCCCGATGAACAGCGTTGGGCGGCTGAACTGCAGATAGCCGCGCTCGCAGATTATGATATGGTTTCAACGTTTGTGAGCCTTGGTGAAAGAATACTTGCGATGGTTCTTCACACTTCGCTTTCCGTTATTGTTTTCGCAAGCATAAAAATGAAAGGCAAGCTTTGGCTTTACCCTGCCGCAATAGTGCTTCACGCGCTTTTCGATGTTCCTGCGGCGCTTTACCAGAGGGAAGTTATAACGAGTATCGGTATGACCGAACTGCTTCTTTTTGCGGCGGATATCGTTCTTGTTCTTGTCACGGTGAAAATATACAAGGCGATGAAAGCCGAACTCGCGGAGCGTTCGGAGCAGGTCACTGCGGCTGAATCTCCTGCCGAAGAACCCGAAAAAGTAAATTCTACATCTGAAACGGAATAAAATTAAAGATACGTTTATCAAAGCAAAGCGTTCCTTTAAGCAGCCTGAACAATTATTCAGGCTGCTTTTTGTATATTTTGGTAAAATCTTGTGGAAAGTAACTACCAAAGAATAAAAAAGTGATTAAAATTTTATATTTTTTTTGAAAAAAGCAAGACAAACGCGGCTTTTTGTGTTATAATTATATAGAACATACAAATTTGCAACAGTTGGCTCTTATACTAATTTTTAAACTGAAAGTGTACAAAAAATCAAGCAAAAGCTCGTAGCTGTTGAAAACAGGTTTATATGGGTTTTGCGCCGATTTTTTGTCTACACTTTGATTAAAAATTAGTATTATGTCGGACTGTTCGGAAAGGAAAAACGGCTCATGCTACATGAAAAGTCATGCGGTGCGATAGTTTACCGCAAATATCACGGCAACCTTGAGATACTGCTGATAAAGCACGTCAACAGCGGCCATTGGTCGTTCCCGAAAGGTCATGTCGAAGCCGGCGAGACCGAGGTGGAAACTGCTCTTCGCGAGATAAAAGAGGAAACGGGGATAGATGTTATCATTGACCCGACTTTCCGTGAAACGGTCACATACAATCCGCGCAAGGATTCACAAAAGGTCGTTGTTTATTTCATCGCGAAAGCGAAAAACTTCGATTATGTTAGGCAGGAATCGGAGATCGCCGAGATCAAATGGGTCGATGCAGGCTGTGCAGACTCAGTCCTGACCTACGAAAACGATAAGTGCATCGTCAACAAAGCACGAAAGGTCATAAAAGGCATCGCAGACTGACACGTCAGTGTAAAACTGATGTTGGCAGGCGCGGGCAGATTTTTATGACAAAAACTCCGCCGAACAACGGAGAAATACCGACAGAACGACAGGGTCGGTGTTTTTGCGGTGTTCGGCGGTTTGCATATTATACTAATTTTGAATCAACCTATAGACAGATACGACAGCTATAATTTCACCACTCTGCGTCAAGCTTCCTTGTCAGGCGCGAGCCTGCCTACGGTTGCTTTCCTTGATTTGCGAAATTCTATCTGCCGTCTTTGTCTATAGAACGATTCAAAATTAGTATTATGTAAATTTTTGCAGAGATTTCTGCATTGTTCAGAAAGAGGGTAATACCTTGAATATTCGTTCAGATATCGTCAGATCCGCACTTGTGGGAGAGTTCCTCCCGAGTGCGATAAGAAAAATGTCAGCGCTTGAAGTCGGAAGCTTCACTATTCACGTCAACACACTGCCGCCTGCGTTTGAGGGTCTAAAGATAGCGCATCTTTCCGACCTCCACAATAAAAAATACGGCGAAAACGGCTGTGAATTGTTTGAGCTTATCCAGAAGCAGAACCCCGATATCGTTGTTATGACGGGCGATATGATAAGCCACAGCGCCGTGAACCGTGAGGACTTCATAGGACTTACAAAGTCGCTTGCGGAGAAATATCCGACCTTTTACGTCAACGGAAACCACGAATTTTCCGATATGTCGGACGAGCTTTTTACCAAAACGGCGAAGCAGATGAAAGCCGCAGGCGCGGTCTGCCTTGACAATGCCGAATATACTATATATAAAGACGGACAGAAGCTCAACCTCTGCGGAGTTTCCTATGAAGCGAAATTCTACCGCGGCGTGAGGGAGTACAAGCGCAACTGGGAGCATTTCACGCTCGATGAAATGGAACGGCTCTGCGGAAAGAAACCCGACGGCTTCACGATACTCCTTGCGCATAATCCGCTCGATTTTGCTGTCTATGCCGAGTGGGGCGCTGACGTAACGTTCGGCGGACATATCCACGGCGGCTCGGTTCGCCTGCCGATAGTCGGCGGAGTTTTTTCGCCCGAGCTTAAGCCAAGGCCAAAGTATTCCGAGGGAATTTATCGGCTCGGCGACAAGCGAATGGCGGTCAGCAGGGGACTGGGCAGGATACGCCTTTTCAATCCGCCCGAACTGCTTGTGGCTACGCTATCGGTGAAATAAAGGTATTTATTTGCGGAATACGGCTAAAATTACCATTAAAATTTGCACTTGCTCTTGACTTTTATTTAAATATCGCATATAATATAAGTGACAAATAAAATGTTTGTTAGCAGGTAACTTGAGTATCTGCTTATAGTGATGATCTGTAACGCAGTTTCAAGATGCTGTGTTATGAGGAGCTATACAAGGGTTGGATATTTACCACAACTTGAATAGGTTCACACCAAAAGAAAATATCTAAAAAAGCCTTGCATTTGCAGGGCTTTTTTAATATATAACGGGATTTGCATAAATATGGATCTACTATTGGAAACAGCAGAAAATTTTAAAAAGCTATTTGATATAAAATATGATATACTTCTTGGTAAAAAGGAAAAAGAAGTAAATGTTGTGCTTATCTTTAGGAATATTGATTTTCATCATTTAGCAGGCTTACAATACATAGAAGATATGCCTGAGTTAAAAAGATCAAGAGATAAAGTTTTTGCTGATATATGTAATGACAGCTTTTTGCGTAAAAAAATTTATCAAAGCGATTTTTATTCTAAAATTGAGGGCAGAGTTAAAGCGTTAAATCACTTGGAAAATTTGTTGGATAATGAAAAATTAGTTTTTAGTTACGATTATAGAATTAATAAGGTTTCAAAAATAAAAGCGGATTTTCTTATTCAATCACAAGATAGTGATCAGATAATAACATATATATTCAGTGAGAAAATCAAAAAAGAATATAGAGATGATGTTCCTAAAGAAGTATATTGTAAATCTATTTTCCCGAAAAACAATATGGACTATACTCAACGCCAAAGCAGGTATACTATATTGAAAATAAATAAAATAAGTATTTCGAATAATACGATTATCAAAAGTTTTGTGAATCCGAATTATAAAGAAAAATGAAATTACAGCCGTGCTTTTGCTTTGCAGAGCAGCGGCTGTTTTTATTTTGAGCTGTATTTCAATGCTGTTTAGTAATAAGTAATCTGTTCCTGCTAAAAAGGGCATCGCTGTAAATTAGCAGTGTATAAAAAATTCTCTCATTAAAAAAATTCCGAAAATTTTATATAATTTTTACAAAACCCCCTTGACAGTAAATCGATTACAATGTAAAATATATAGTAACAAATGAAGTTATTTGCAAAACCAAATTTTATAATCAGATTTTGGGAGGAAATAAAAATGAGCGAATTTTTTAAGGAAATCGGCAAGATCCCCTTTGAGGGCAAAGCAAGCAAAAACCCCCTCGCATTCAAGTATTACAACCCCGATGAGATCATCGACGGCAAGCCAATGAGAGAACACCTCAAGTTTGCACTTTCCTGGTGGCACACTATGGGCGGCGACGGCACTGATATGTTCGGCTGCGGCACTGCTGACAAGACTTGGGGCGAAGCTGACAGCGTTGCAAGAGCAAAGGCTAAGGTTGACGCTGCATTTGAGATCATGGATAAGCTTTCCATTGACTATTTCTGCTGGCATGACCGTGATCTTTCCCCTGAATACGGTTCACTCGCTGAAACAAACGCTAAGTTCGATGAGATCGTTGAATACACTGCTGAAAAGATGAAGCAGAACCCCGGCAAGAAGCTCCTCTGGGGTACAGCTAAGTGCTTCGACCACCCAAGATATATGCACGGCGCAGGCACATCTCCTTCCGCTGACGTTTTCGCTTACGCAGCTGCTCAGATCAAGAAGGCTATCGACGCTACAGTTAAGCTCGGCGGCAACGGTTACGTTTTCTGGGGCGGCAGAGAAGGCTATGAAACATTACTTAACACAAATATGGGTCTTGAACTTGACAATATGGCTCGTCTTATGAAGATGGCTGTTGAATATGCACGTTCTATCGGCTACAAGGGCGATTTCTACATCGAACCTAAGCCAAAGGAGCCAACAAAGCACCAGTATGACTTTGACACAGCTACAGTTCTCGGATTCCTCCGCAAGTACGGACTTGACAAGGATTTCAAGATGAACATCGAAGCTAACCACGCTACACTCGCACAGCACACATTCCAGCACGAACTCCGTGTTGCAAGAGATAACGGTGTATTCGGTTCTATCGATGCTAACCAGGGCGATCCGCTCCTCGGCTGGGATACAGACCAGTTCCCAACAAATATTTATGACGCTACATTCTGCATGTACGAAGTTATCAAGGCAGGCGGCTTCACAAACGGCGGTCTTAACTTCGATGCAAAGGCAAGAAGAGGTTCTTACACTCCTGAGGATATCTTCCACAGCTACATTGCAGGTATGGATACATTCGCACTCGGCTTTAAGGCTGCAAGAGCTCTTATCGCTGACGGCAGAATTGACAAGTTCGTTGATGACCGCTATGCATCATGGAACACAGGCATCGGCGCTGACATCATCGCAGGCAAGGTCGGCATGGCTGATCTTGAAAAGTATGCTCTTGAAAAGGGTGAAGTTACCGACTCCCTCTCCAGCGGCAGACAGGAAATGCTCGAAGCTATCGTTAACAACGTACTTTTTGATCTTTAATTCGCGTCAAATACGCCCCTGCTGTTCAGACGCAGGGGCGTGTGTTGTTTACTAAATACGAAAGGATAGATCCAATGAAATATGTAATCGGTATCGACCTTGGAACAAGCGGCACTAAAACCGTTCTTTTCGATGAAAAGGGTACAGTTGTTGCTTCCAAAACGATCGAATATCCTATGTATCAGCCGAAGAACGGCTATGCAGAGCAGGACCCCGAGGACTGGTACAACGCTGCTGTCGGCACGGCTAAGGCTGTTGTTGAAACGAGCGGAGTAAAGAGCGAGGATATCGTCGGCGTTGGTCTTTCGGGACAGATGCACGGTCTTGTTATGCTCGATGAGAACGGAAACGTTATCCGCCGTTCCATTATATGGTGCGACCAGCGTACAGCCAAGGAAGTTGACGAGATGAACGAGAAGATAGGCAGAGAAAAGCTTATCGAGATCACCGCCAACCCTGCACTCACAGGCTGGACGGCTGCAAAAATTCTTTGGGTAAGAAACAACGAACCTGAGAATTACAAGAAGTGCCGCCACATTCTTCTTCCTAAGGATTATATCAGATACAAACTCACGGGCGAATTCGCAACTGAAGTTTCCGATGCTTCGGGTATGCAGCTTCTCGATGTTCCAAACCGCTGCTGGAGCAAGGAAATTTGCGAAAAGCTCGATATTGATATGTCTATGCTCGCAAAGGTTTACGAATCCTGCGAAGTTACGGGCAAAATTACTGCCGAAGCTGCCGCTCTCACGGGACTTAAAGAGGGTACTATTGTTGTCGGCGGTGCAGGCGACAATGCCGCTGCCGCAGTAGGCACGGGCGTTGTTGAGGACGGAAAGGCTTTTACAACTATCGGTACGAGCGGCGTTGTTTTCGCTCATACTTCGAGCATTTCCATTGACCCAAAGGGCAGAGTACATACCTGCTGTGCAGCCGTTCCGAACTGCTGGCACATTATGGGCGTTACACAGGGCGCAGGTCTTTCCCTCAAATGGTTCAGAGATAACTTCTGTCAGGCTGAAAAGGACACGGCAAAGGGAATGGGCGTTGACGAATATGTTCTTATGAACAAGGAAGTTGAAAATGTTCCCGTCGGCTCGAACCGCCTTATCTATCTCCCGTATCTTATGGGCGAAAGAACACCTCACCTTGACCCGAATGCAAGAGGAATGTTCTTCGGACTTTCCGCAATGCACACAAAGCGTGATATGATGCGTGCAGTAATGGAGGGCGTTTCCTACTCGCTCCGTGACTGCGTTGAAATTTGCAAGGAAATGGGCATAAACGTTTCCGATATGATGGCTTGCGGCGGCGGCGGTAAGTCACCTATCTGGCGGCAGATGCTCGCAGACCTTTATAAGTGTCCCGTTAAGACGGCATCTTCGTCCGAAGGCCCTGCTCTCGGCGTTGCAATTCTCACAATGGTCGGCGCAGGCATATACAAGACAGTTCCCGAGGCTTGCAAGGCTATTGTCGGCGTTGACAAGGTTCAGCAGCCTATCAAGGAGAACTCCGAGGTTTATGACAAGTATTTCGCTCTTTATGATAAAATTTATCCCGCAGTAAAGAACGAGCTTGCAGAACTCGCAGAACTTTAATTGCAGATTTCCCCAAATCATCAAGAATTTTTCTCCGAGTAATGTTATTATATTAATAGTGAAAGCTTTTACAGATAACGTTATCGAGGAAAACCTATGGACAATTTTGAAAAACTGTCTGCCATACTTGAATTTATCGAGGAAAATTTAACGGAGGACATCACGGCGGAGCTTTGCGCCAAGCGGTGCGGCTATTCGCTGTCGAGCGTTCAGAAAATGTTCCGCCATACGTTTCATATTGGCGTGAGCGACTATATTTCAAGGCGGAAGCTGACTGCGGCGGCAAAAGAGCTGCTCAAAAGCGAAAGTCCGATACTTGAAATTGCCCTTAAATACGGCTATAATTCACACGAGGTCTTTACCCGTGCGTTTATGCGGCTCTGGGGCGTAACGCCGTCCGAATTTCGCAGAAAACGGCGCTTTTCCGAAATTTTCCCCAAGCTTGACGAGTATGTGCAGATATATGATGAAAAGGGGAATATTGTTATGACCAGCAAGAGAAAGTTCGATGTTTCGCACCTTTACGATTTTATAAAACAGCGCAGCGGAAAATATGCCATTTGCTTCGATATGGTGCATCTGATGTACATAAATGATGTTTACGGCAGAGCCGCAGGGGATATCGCCATTGCGGAGTGCCTGCGCAGAATTGACGAAAATTCGGGGGAGGATATGCTCCCGATAAGGATCGGCGGCGACGAATTTGTGCTGATAACGGACTTTTCCGATATCAGGGACGCACAGAACGCCGCAGAGAAAATTTTAAGCTTAAACGGTGGTACAGTCAGCTCGGACGGCAGAGAGTTCGAGGTTTCGATGAGGGCAGGATATGTCCGTATTCCCGAGGGGAATCTTCGGTACAATTCGCTCTTTGAAAGCTTTGTGACCGCAGGCAGGAAGGAAAGCTGACGGTATCTCCTTAAAAGAAAGGAAAATATACTATGAAACTTTTTATCGATACCGCTAATGTAAACGACATCAGATGGGCAAACGACCTCGGAGTTATCTGCGGCGTTACAACTAACCCCTCCCTTATCGCAAAGGAAGGCAGAGTTTTTGAGGAAGTTGTAAAGGAGATCACGACAATCGTTGACGGACCTATCTCCGCAGAAGTTATCTCTCTCGAAGCTGACAAGATGGTAGAAGAGGCTCTTCCTCTCGCAGCTATCCACAAGAACATCGTAATCAAGCTCCCAATGTGCGAAGAGGGACTCAAGGCTTGTAAGATCCTTACCTCCAAGGGCATCAAGACAAACGTAACACTCGTTTTCTCCGCAGCTCAGGCTATGCTCGCAGCAAATGCAGGCGCTACATACGTTTCCCCATTCCTCGGCAGACTTGACGATATCGGTATGGAAGGTATGAACCTCATCGAAGAGATCGTTGACATCTTCCGTGCTCAGGGCATCAAGACCGAGATCATCGCAGCTTCTATCAGAAATCCTATCCACGTTACAACCTGTGCAAGACTTGGCTGCGATATCGCAACAGTTCCCGCAAACGTTATCCGTCAGATGGTTAAGCACCCACTTACAGACAACGGTATCGAGAGATTCCTCAAGGACTGGGAAGGCGCTAAGAAAGCGTAAACGCTTTCTAATTCGGAATTAATTTAATGTGTAACGTGTAATTATTTTGCTCTGTATTTTTGTTACGCGGCGCAAAGCGTTATAATACAAACAGACCTGTTTTCATCGGAATACTTCCATGAAAACAGGTCTGCTTTTGTATGTCCCCAAATGCCGGACAGTTTATGAGAAATGTAAGATTTTCATAACAAAATTTACGCATCATGCATTAATAAGCATTGACTTTGCGTATTATATGTGATACAATGTAATCACAAACTAATGAAAAGGTCGTGATATTATGGCAAAAACCGAAACTCTCCATATCCGTGTAAATGAAAACGTCAAAGCGAATGCCGAGGAGACCCTCGCTATGCTCGGTATATCCATTTCCGAGGCTGTGAATATGTTTTTATGTCAGGTGAACCTCACGGGAGGTATTCCTTTTGAGGTGAAAGTTCCTACGCCCGAGCGCATAATCGTGAAAAACAAGGAAGACCTTTATCAAAAGCTCAAAGAGGCAGAAAATGAGATCAAATCGGGTAATTATTCTTCCTCCGATGAAGTTTTTGACAGGCTGAGGGATAAATATGGCATATAAACTTGTAGTTGCGCCGAGTTTTGAAAATGACCTTGATGAAACCCTTGATTATATTTCAAACAAGCTGTACAATCCGCTTTCTGCTCAAAATCTATTGAATAAAACCGAAAAAATCATCTCAAATATTAATGATGATCCGTTTCTTTACCCGAAATGCCGCAACGAAAGCCTTGCACAAAAGGGATATCATTATGCAATTGTGAACAATTACCTTTTGTTTTACTCGATCGACGAAAATACTGAGCAAATAAGTATTCTTCGTTTTCTTTATGGTAGGCGCAGTATTGATGAAATTTTGATGTAGTTTCGTAATATACAAGTATAATTATACACATAGTATAATCACAAGGTTTAAAACCGCCCCGAAATGACAAGACCATTTCGGGGCGGTTTGTATTATTCAGCTAAAGTAAAATCAACTTTACCCGTTGGAACGTTCGCGGCGGAGCATATTACCTTTACTCTGTCACCGACCGAGTAGGCAGGCTTGCCGCTGTTCGTTATCGTGAACTTTCCGTTGAATTCATAGTTTCCGTCTTTAAGGCTGTCTATCGAAACAAGTCCCTCGACAGTGTTTGGCAGCTCGACAAAGAAGCCGAATTCCGTCACGGAGCTGATTATTCCCTCGAATTCTTCGCCAAGGTGCGAGCGCATATACTCCGCAACATAGCAGTCGTCGCACTCGCGCTCTATTCTCATCGCGGTAAGTTCGCAGGCGGAGGACTGCTCCGAAGCGTCGTGCGCAAAGCCTGCGTAACGCTTGGTCATATATTCTTCGCTCTGCTTATTGTAGCAAAGGTCGGTGAGGATACGATGTATCGCAAGGTCGGGGTAACGTCTTATCGGCGAGGTGAAGTGCGCGTAATCTTTCAGCACAAGTCCGAAATGACCGAGCGGCTTGTCGGAATACTTCGCTTTCGCCATTGAGCGAAGCACGAGATTGTTTATAACGGGCGCAAGGGTGCTGTCCTTGACCTGTTCGAGTATCTCTGAGAGGTGTTTTGCCTTTATCTCGGTGAAGTGCGGAACTTTTATGTTCATCAGTGCCGCCGTGTCAAGCAGATCATCTATCTTTTCGGGTGACGGGTCTTCGTGCACACGGTAAACAAATGGAATATTGTGCTCACGCGCGGTTTTTGCCGCCGCCGTGTTTGCCATAAGCATAAATTCCTCGATGATAAGCTCACTCTTGCCGCGCTCTCTCGGGAGAACATCGATGCAGACTTCGTTTTCGTCAAGAATAAGCTTACATTCGCTCGTTTCAAGCTGCGGCGCACCTCTGCCTATCTTGTTCGCGGTGAGGATAGAAGCCAGCTCTTCCATAAGCATTATGGTATCGGTCAAGCCGCTATATTTTTCCGCGATATCGGCAGGAATTTCCGTGCCGTTTTCCTTTGCGGCGAGAATTTTATTTATTTCGGAGTAAACGCCCTTGACGCGCGAACGGATCACCGACTTGCTGAACTTGTACTTCACAAGCTTTCCGCCCTCGTCAAGCTTCATCAGGCAGGAAAAAGCAAGCCTGTCCTCCTGTGGATTGAGCGAACATATCCCGTTGGAGAGCTCTTTCGGGAGCATCGGGACTACCTTGTCGGCATAATATATCGAAGTGCCGCGCTGAAATGCGTCCTTGTCCAACTCGGAGTTTGGCTTTACATAGAACGAAACGTCCGCGATATGAACGCCAAGCTCCCAGCCGTCCGAAAGCTTTTTGACTGAAACTGCATCATCGATATCCTTTGTGTCAGCGCCGTCTATCGTGAATATTATCTCATCGCGCAGGTCAAGTCTGCGGCTTATCTCGTCGGTCGGTATGCCCTTATGCTCGGCGTAGCGAGCCTCGTCAAGGACAGCGTTCGGAAATTCGACTTCGATGCCGTTGATGTAGAGAAGTGCTTCTGCGCATACAGCCGCTTGATCGGAGCAGCCGAAAACTGCGGTTATCTTCGCTCTGTGGTCGGCGTGGCGAGTTCCGCGGTGTGTAAGCTCGGCAAGAACCTTGTCGCCGTTGTGGACGGAAACCGCGCAGTCCGTGACCATTATCGGGTCTTTGAGCTTGTTGTCGGTGTAAACATACCAAGTGCCGCTTTCGCACTGAGCCGTGCCGGTAAACTCGCGGAAATTCTCCTCAACGACTTCGACAACTTCGCCGTCGGGAATTTCTCTGTCCTCGTTCTTCTTAGGGATAAGTCGAGCGAGAACGATATCTCCCGGCATTGCACCGAGGAAGAATTTGCCCGGAACGAAAACTTCGCTTCCGTCGTCCTTGCGGATAAAGCCGAAATTCTTGTTGATGCGAACGACCTCCGCACGGAAAAGTCCGCTGCCTGCGGAAAGCTTGAAGCCTGCCTTTGTTTCGAGAACGTCGCCGCTCCGTATAAGCTCGGTCAAAGCGCGCTTAAACTCGGGCAGCTTCTGGCTCTTGCCCTTGCATTTGTTGTAAAGCACCTTGAACGGAACGCTTTTTTTGCCGCTCTGCTTCAATATTTCTTTTATTCGTGTTTTGTAAATTTCAAAAGCTGCTGCCATAATCATACTCCCCACATTTAAATGCGTAATTCGTAATGCGTAATGCGTAATTATTTTTAACTCGTTAAAACGCCATAATTCCGTAGGGGGCGGGTTTCCCGTCCCGTGCCGCAAGGCATTATATTTTTTACATTAATAAAATAACAGCGAAATAAATTTTGAACACAAATAATTCCGAATTAAATAATTACGCATTACGAATTAAAACAAAAGTCCTGTGTCTGAACGAAGCAAACACAGGACATTATCGGTCAATTTTTCACAAACATACCGACCGCAGAGCACTTACTTGCCCGCAACAATGCCGATGATGTTTACGATAAGCGTCATAACAAACAATACGATAACAACGACCTTGGTGAGCTGGCTCAAAGCCTGCTCTCTTGTAGCACCGCCGGTCTTGTCAAAGAAGTTTGATGATGAGCCAGATAAAGCCGAACTCATATTCTGCTGCTTTGGCGGCTGAAGAATTGATAAAATGATAAGGATAATGCAGGCGATAAGCATAATAACGCCGCAGATGATTTCCCAAATGCTCATATATGACCTTCCTTTTTCATAAAACGTTGCTTGATTACATAATTATTTATTTTATTGTATCACAAAGTTTCCGAAAATGCAAGGGCTTTTCACAATTTATGTTTATATTGCATAATATGCCCCGAGCAAATTCGTATATTCTATACAGTTTAGTCGGTCGGCTCGTATTCCGCTAAATTCTCCGAATAAACCAGCCTGAAACAGTCCTCGCCGTACGGCATATTGAACACGGCGTAGTCACCGCATACCCGAGCCTTTTCAATATTGTGGTTGTCAGACATTCCGCCTGCGCTGAACCACGCAAGTCCGACGTTTTCTATATCATAGCCGTCCAGCTTTTCAAGCGGATAATATATCCACACATCACCGTAGAGGCTGTCGAAATAATACTCGCCCGAAAGCTGCTTGCCGAGATAATTCTCCTCGCCGTGCCGAGTGAATATCTCCGTGACCTTGCCCGTTTTGACAGGCTCGGCGGTTATATCCGTCCTTGTTGCAAGCTTTCTCGGCTCAACGGGAAAATAAGCGTACAGGAACTCATCATTTTCCATTATATCAACATTAAAGCCGTTTACACCATCATTTTTAATATAAATATAGTCCGTCAGATGCGGAGCATACTTTTCAAGTATAAGATAAAAATGCTCACTATAGCTATGATCCGTTGCTTCGTTTACGCACACATCACAAAGCTCTTTTGTATCAAATGAAGCGGACTCTGCCTCCAAACGGCTGTCCTTCGGAATGATCTTTTCTATATCCGACTGCGAAAATTCCGTGTCATAGAACGCCATTTCAAGCTTGCCTTGGCATTTGGATAAAATTTCAGTTATGTTTTCACCGTCAAAGAAAACGTCCTTATACATAAAGCCGACATAAGGTACGCCTTTGCCTTTAAAATACATCGAAACAATGCTCCCGTTCGGGAATTTTTCACAAAAATATTTTTCCAAGGCGGCTCTTATTTCTTCCTGCTGATAATTGTCAAAACATTCCGCCTTGCCGTTCTCCTTGAAAAAAACAACGCTGAATTCTTCACCGCCGCAGTTTGCCGAAAAAGCTGCACTGAAGTTATTATTATCCGTAAAATAAGTCGGGTAAACCTCGTCCCGTTCAAGACTGATATCCTCAAAGCCGTATTTTTCGGCAATATGATCTTCCGCCTCGGCTTTGGCAAAGGCTATATCTTTGTCATGCTTGTGACTATAGTAATACTTTTCACCGCATACAGATAAAACTATTATAAGAATTACGGCTATGAATATGATCGTTTTTGTTTTGTCCTTCATATTTTTACCCCTAATTACGTCTGTTTTATGTTATACTAAACACCAATTAAAAACTATACAAAAAATCAAGCAAAAACTCTGATATATGGATTTTGCGCAGATTTTTTTGTCTATAGTTTTATTGGTGTTTAGTATTACTGTTGTTGTGTATTAAATGCGCCCTGCGTTAATAGAAATTCAAAAATTTTATGAGTTAAAACGAAATATGCAGCGGGCGGATATAGAATCCGCCCCTACGAAATTCAAACATTTTGCGAAACAAAAATAATTACGCATTACGAATTACGAATTACGCATTATTTTTTCGTTATCTTCGTTCCCTGACGTGTTTCCTCAACAACATATCCGAGTGCGGTTATCTTGTCGCGGAGCTCGTCGGCGAGGGCGAAGTTCTTTTCCTTTCGTGCTGCCTTTCTCTCCTCGGCAAGTTTCTTTACCTCTTCGGGGAGGTCATCATCGGCATTTTCTGCGGCTTTGTTGAGCTTTTCTGCGTTTGCGATAAGTCCGATAGAAAGCACCTTGTCGAATTCCTTGATAAGTGCAAGCTTTGTTGCGGCGTTTGTGCCGTCACGGAGAACGTCATAAACGGCTGTGATAGCCTGAGCTGTGTTCAGGTCGTTGTCGAGCGCGTCGGTGAAGTTCTTCATAAGCTTGTCATAAGCTTCCTTGTCGATTTCTCCGCCGTTTTCCTTTAAAAGTGCGGCGATCTTTGCGATCATCTTGTTGTAGGAAACTGCGGCGTTGTCGAGGTTCTCATACGAGAAAACGAGCGACTTTCTATAGTGCGAAAGCAGGCAGAAGAAACGGTAAACGAGCGGATCGTAGCCCTTTTCTTCGAGGAGCGAAACGGTGAGGAACTCGCCCGAGGACTTCGACATCTTGCCGCTGTTGGTGTTGAGGTGGTGAACGTGGAACCAGTAGTTGCACCACTTATGTCCGAGGTAGGATTCGCTCTGTGCGATCTCGTTCGTGTGGTGTGGGAAAGCGTTGTCGATGCCGCCGCAATGGATATCGAGGTATTCGCCGAGATATTTCATGCTTATGCAGGAACATTCGATATGCCAGCCGGGGTAGCCAACTCCCCACGGGCTGTCCCATTTGAGTTCCTGATCGTCAAATTTGGACTTTGTGAACCAAAGCACGAAGTCAGCCTTGTTGCGCTTGTTGGAGTCCTCCTCAACGCCCTCTCTTACGCCGACAGCAAGATCTTCTTCCTTGAAATCGTTGAAAACGTAATACTGCTTGAGCTTTGATGTGTCGAAGTAGATGTTTCCACCGGCTTCGTAAGCATAGCCTTTCTCGATAAGCGAAGAAATTACCTTGATGAACTCATCGATACAACCAGTTGCAGGCTGAACAACGTCAGGGGTCTTGATGTTGAGCTTTGCGCAGTCTGCAAAGAAAGCGTCAGTGTAAAACTTTGCAATTTCCATAACGGTTTTATGCTCACGCTTTGCGCCTTTGAGCATCTTGTCATCGCCCGTGTCGCCGTCGCTTGTGAGGTGTCCGACATCGGTGATGTTCATTACTCTTTTAACGTCAAGTCCCGTGAAGCGGAGATACTTTTCGAGGACGTCCTCCATGATATAGCTGCGGAGGTTTCCGATATGAGCGTAGTGGTAGACCGTAGGGCCGCAGGTGTACATTGAAACCTTGCCCGCTTCTCTTGGGATAAAGTCTTCCTTGGTTCTTGTGAGTGAGTTATATATTTTCATCTTCGTTTGTTCCTTTCTGATTGGTGTTGTACTTCTTTCCAAGCTCGCTTATTTCAAGCTTGTTGACTTTCTTTTCAAGGCTCTCTATCCTTGCAAGCTGTCTGCAAAGTTCGAGCGAAACGGGGTCGGGGATATGCACCTGATCGAGGTCGCAGTTCTGCACCCTTTCGCCGTTCCTGCGGACTATCCGTGCAGGTACGCCGACCGCTGTGCAGTTCGGCGGGATCGTTTCGAGAACGACTGCGTTTGCGGCTATCTTGACATTGTCGCCGACCTTGAAAGGTCCGAGAACTCTTGCGCCTGCGCCGACCATAACGTTGTTGCCGAGGGTAGGGTGACGCTTGCCCTTGTCTTTGCCAGTACCGCCAAGCGTTACGCCCTGATAAACAAGGCAGTTGTCGCCGATCTCGGTCGTTTCGCCGATGACAACGCCCGAGCCGTGGTCAATGAAAAATCCCTTGCCGATCTTTGCGCCCGGGTGAATTTCTATTCCCGTGAAAAATCGTGCAGTCTGGGAGATTATTCGTGCGGCAAGATAAAGCTTCTTTTCGTAAAGCTTGTGTGCAACTCTGTACGCGAGAATAGCGTGAAGTCCCGAGTAGGTGAGAACTATCTCGAGTGTGCTTCTTGCGGCAGGGTCACGCCGCTTTACAGATTCGATTTCTTCGTTAAACTGCTTTTTAAGATATTCAAAATTAATTATCACAACACATCTCCTTTACGGGGAAGCCCCCGTGGGCAGTTCGCGCCACGCTTTGTTGCGCTGCGCGTGTTTTATGTTTAATATAATTATTTTCACGAATTTGGTTTGTTCAATCGTCAGATAAATAGGGATACATTCCGCTTTAAAATAATGAAATATTAAATTTGTATATATAAGATTTTTGAAGAAAAAACAGCGTTTGAAAACGGGCGGATACGGGATCCGCCCCTACGGTTTTGCAGTAATTACGGCAAAATCATATTGGGCAAAATGCAATGCAGAACTATGAATTCAGAATTCAGGCTTTCGTAACAAATATACAAAACAAAAATAATTCCGCATTCCGAATTCCTAATTCCGAATTAAATAAAAGCGCCTTCAAGAGCGAATTTTTCGTTCCTGAAGGCGGCTGTTGACCACGGTTCCACTTCAATTAGTCCGAATGGACTGTCTTTTCATATCTTTAACGCAGATGATACGCAGGCGGATACTTTGATTTCACGCTTTCAGCGTGAAATTTTCCCCGTCCGAGCCGGCGGCCGCACTTCACTAACGCTCTTCGCCGCCGTTACACCACCCCGACGTTCTCTGTATCCCGAGCAAAAGCTACTCTGACCGATATGCTTTTGAACCTTATTATATTATATGATTATACCACAAATTTATTGCAGATGCAACCGTTATTTTTCACGATTTTCCGTCCGTTTATTCGGCAGAAGATGTTTCTTCCGTTTCAGCGGGAGCTTCCTCTGTTTCGGAGGAAACAACGGCTGTTTCTGATGAAGTTTCATCTGTTTCTTCAACGGGGTCATTCTCCGCATTTTCGTCTATAAAGATGTTGGGGAGTATCTTCGTTTCAAAATCGCCGACAACATTGTCCCAGTAATCCTTGGTGGATTCAACGGTGAAATAGAAAGCGTCATTGTCGGAGTAGAAGCAGTAAAGTCTGCCCGTGTACCATGCAACAGGGGTCTTGATGTCGTTTCCGTCCTCGTCCTTGTAGGTATCGCCGTTTTCGTCGGTTTCAAAGACATTCTGCGTGATCGTGTAATCGCACCATTTTCCATTGAAACCTGCAACAGTTATATCCTGATTATCGGTGAACTCAGTATCGCACTTGTACATAACATTGTTGAATGTCATTGAAAAACGGATACGTCCGATAAAATCATCGATCGGGCCGTAATCTTCGGCATAGTTTGCTGCATAAACCGCCATTTGAGCCTGACCGTCGTCGATTATATAGCGGAAATGTTGGTCGAAGTCTTCCTGGGACTTCTGTGCCATAACATAGTTCTCGGGAAGATCCTTTACCTTGAATTTGTTTATGGCGTAAATATCACCCTCGGCAACGGGACGCTGTGTGGCAGCTGCCGAAGTGTCGGCGCCGCTTTCATCGGAAGCGCTTACTGTTGTATCGGAAGTATCGGTCTTATTCTTTGAGCAGCCGCCGAACATTGCCGCTGTCATACACAAAGCAGCGAGCGCTGCGATGATCTTCATCGTTCTTGTATTTTTCATATCAAAAATTCTCCCTTGTATTTTATGAGCAGGCAGGAATATAAACTCTCCTGTCGGCAAATCTTACTTCCATTGGCGAGAAAAGCTGTTTTCCCTCATCGAATTTCTGCGCCGCGGATAAAACGAACTCACCGTCCGCAAGCTTGGGCAGAACCAGTTCGTATGCGTTTTCACCCGTTTTTTCGAGCGAAGCGCCGAATCTTTTGCAGAAAAGGTCGGAGATATAATCGAAGAAAAATCCCTCCGAAAAGCTCTTTTCGCCTGCCTCTGCGAGCTCGGATAAGTGCTTCTCCGAAGTATCGGCGGAAATGCGGACTTTAACGCCGCTTTCATCTTCTTTTACGGAAAATTCTACCTCGTTCGGTATGTATTCGCTGCTGCAAAGCCTCTGTGTTATATCGGAAACGAGCACACAGAACGAACCCTTATTGAGCTTTGCCGCCGCACCTTTGCAGATATCCGTTTTGACCGAAATGTCGGTTCGGTATTCTCCAAACTGCCGTGCAAGCTCCGTCATCGTATCGCTAATGCTGACAACGCTTTCCGTGCAGTTATCGTCCATAAGGAATATCATCTGCTCAGGGTCGAGGATAAAGGATATTATATCGCGCAGGCTGCTGTTTATGCTGCTGAAAGTCTGCTCGATGCCGTCATATTTTTCGGCACAGTCGGCAAGCTTTTCGAGAAGTTTTTCCGATATCATCGAGATGCTGTAAACGCAGCTTCTCAGGCGCGAGAAAAAGCAGACAAGGTATCTGTTAACGCCGGGGCTTCGCATAGCCGCTTCGACGGGACTTTTATCGAAAACTTCGATGACCGAAACGCCGTCATAGGTTATAACATTCACGCTCACGATCATATCGCCGATAAGCTCATATCCGCAGCCTTTTTTCATCACTTTTTCGGCAAAAGCGTCCTTTGATACGCCTTTTCCGTCAAAAAGTTCGGCATAACGGCTGTTTTCAAACTTTACGCCATCGGAAACTATCGCAGTTGGTATCTCGGAGCGTTCATAAAATTCACGCAGGGCAAGAAGAACGGCACTATCCATAAAGCAGTGATCCCTTCATAAAAAATTGCACTACTATTATACCACAGTATTTCGTTTTCTGCATTGCTTTTTTGAAAATTTAATCATAATTTCGTCTTATTGGCACAAAATAGTCACATTGCCCGCTCCCTTTCGGTCATTTTGAACCAACCTGTCAAAGCTTTTGCGGCGTTTTGAAAAAAGTTTCTGAAAAATGTTATTTTTTTGTCAAAAGGTATTGCCAAAATCGAAAAAATAAGGTAAAATAGATTTATAAAGCTTAGGGATATCTTTTTGAAGGATATTTTCCAAAGCCGTATATTAAATTTCTTTTTAGGAGGAAAATTTATTATGTCAGTTAAAGTTGCAATCAATGGTTTCGGTCGTATCGGTCGTCTCGCATTCAGACAGATGTTCGGTGCAGAGGGTTATGATGTAGTTGCTATCAACGACCTCACAAAGCCTTCTATGCTCGCTCAGCTCCTCAAGTACGATACTGCTCAGGGCGGTTACTGCGGCAAGATCGGTGAAAACAAGCACACTGTTTCCGCTGATGATGAAGCAGGCACAATCACAGTTGACGGCAAGACACTTAAGATCTATGCTGAAAAGGACGCTAAGGATCTTCCTTGGGGTGAGATCGGCGTTGACGTTGTTCTCGAGTGCACAGGTTTCTACTGCTCTAAGGACAAGTCCCAGGCTCACATCGATGCTGGTGCTAAGAAGGTTGTTATCTCCGCTCCTGCAGGCAACGACCTTAAGACAATCGTTTACTCTGTAAATGAAAAGACTCTTACAGCTGATGACAAGATCATCTCTGCTGCATCCTGCACAACAAACTGCCTCGCTCCTATGGCTAAGGCTCTTAACGATTATGCTCCTATCCAGTCCGGTATCATGAGCACAATCCACGCTTACACAGGCGACCAGATGATCCTCGACGGTCCTCACAGAAAGGGTGACCTCAGAAGAGCAAGAGCCGGTGCTGCTAACATCGTTCCTAACTCCACAGGTGCTGCAAAGGCAATCGGTCTTGTAATTCCTGAGCTCAACGGCAAGCTCATCGGTTCTGCACAGCGTGTTCCTGTTCCTACAGGTTCTACAACAATCCTTACAGCTGTTGTTAAGGGCGCAGACGTTACTAAGGAAGGCATCAACGCTGCTATGAAGGCTGCTGCTTCCGAGTCCTTCGGCTACAACGAGGATCAGATCGTTTCTTCCGACGTTATCGGTATGAGATACGGTTCTCTCTTCGATGCTACACAGACAATGGTAGCTAAGATCGCTGATGACCTCTTTGAAGTACAGGTAGTTTCTTGGTACGATAACGAGAACTCCTACACATCTCAGATGGTTAGAACAATCAAGTACTTCGCTGAACTCAAGTAAGTTTAGTTCTTAATGTTCAAAAAGAGCCTGTTTCACGCAAACAGGCTCTTTTATTATATGGGGAACTGATTAAATGCGGAAATAATTTAATTTGTAATGCGTAATTATTTTGCGCTGTTGGGTTGTAATGAATTTCGTAGGGGCGGATTCCATATCCGCCCGACGATCCGTCAAGACGACTACAGAAATTGCAAGTGACGTGTTTACGTCACAAATCGTGCCGATATCTTTTTTGGTGCACTGAAACGCTGTGATAATAACAAAAACAAACCTGTTTTCAAAGAAACAATTTCGATGAAAACAGGTTTGTTTGTTTATTATATAAACGCCTTGCAACACGGGACGGCAACCCATACCCTACAGAAATTCTGTCATAATTAGCGTGTTGCTAACGGGCGGATATAGAATCCGCCCCTACAATTTTCATTGTAAACTAACAAAAAAATTACGCATTACGCATTACGAATTACGCATTAAATTAATTCCGCATTTAACTCCAAATTTCCTTTATTACGCCGTCAATATAATCTTTCTGTTCTTCCGAAAGCTCGGAGTTGTTGCAGGTCTGATAGAATTCGGCGAAAAGTTCGGCAGGGGAGCGCTGAACTTCGTCGGCGAGATCACCGACAATGCGGTTTTCCCTCGTTCGGGTGTTGTCATAATCAAGCTTCATAATGTTCGGATAGACCGCGCGAAGCCGTCCTATCGCCTCGGGAATGTCGTTTTCGTCCGTGAGGGTGACGTGGATATAGTCCTCACGGTTGAATTTATCGTAAAAATTCCTATCCGTAATTTCAAGATATGTCCCTTTTATCTCTCTGAGGTCGCGAATCGGGCGGAGCGGAACTTCTTCTATGGAAAGCTCGCCTTTTTTGCCGATGTTCGCAATGGTTACGGTCTTTTCATCGTTGACCTCGGAAAAGCTGTATTTGAGCGGCGTTCCGCAGTAGCGGACTTTTTCGGAAGTGATGTTTTGCCGATGATGAATGTGTCCGAGGGCGGCGTAATCGAACGGCGCAAAGACTTCCACCGAGATATTGTCAAGACCGCCGACCGAAACGCTCTCCGAGCCGCCTGCGGCTGCGCCCGTTATGAACTGGTGCGCGATGATAATATTTCGCTCATTTTCATTAACATTAAGGTGCGAAACTGCGGCTTTGAACGCGCTGTCGAAGCTTTCGGTATCATCATCGGGGAACCGGCGGCGCACATCGGACGGGCGTATGAAAGGCAGCATATAGACGTTCACGCTGCCGAATTCGTCTTCGACCTTTACGGGCGCACTTTCTCCATTATAAACAGGGGAAAGATACACGCCTGCGGTTTGCATAAGGCTTGAACCGAAAGCTATGCGTTCGGCGCTGTCGTGGTTTCCGCTGATAACGAAAACGGGAGTCAAAAGCTTTGCAAGGCGCGAGATAAAGCTGTCAAAAAGCGCGACAGCTTCGGCTGACGGCGTTGATTTATCGTAAATATCGCCTGCGATAGCGACAGCATCGGGCTTTTGCTCTTCTGCAATGCGGAGAATCTCATCAAGGATATAGCTCTGGTCGTCAAGCAGGGAGAATTCGTTCAGCCGCTTGCCGATGTGAAGGTCGGAGAGGTGCATCAATCTCATTTTATCAGTCCTTTTTGTCGGCGGTGTCTTTCTTGTCGGAGTTCTTATAGATAAGGTCAACAACGGTTTCCATAACGTCAAGCTGCTTGTCGCTCGGTTTCAGCTTTACTGCAATGAAAGGCTTTTCTGAGCCGTTGACGGTAACTTTGCCCTTGTATTCGGCAACGACTGCCTGAATTTGTTCGAGCGAGGCGGAATTGATATAGAAATAAAGCATATCGTTTCGGCAGCGAATTTCGGTGATGCCCATTGAGCTCGCCTTGTTTCGCAGAAGTGCGACCGTGATAAGACCCTGAACGGAACGCGGTGGGTCGCCGAAGCGGTCGATAAGCTCATCGATAAGTTCAAGGCTGTCCTCATTCGTCTGCAAACGTGCTATCTTGCGGTAGATGTCAAGACGTGCGGAAAGGCTCTCGATATAGGTTTCGGGGATATGCGCGTCAAGACGGACATCAACAACGCACTCGCCCGGGCGCTGCGGCGGAAGTTCGCCCTTGGATTCGGCAATGGCTTCGTTGAGAAGCTGGATATACATATCGTAGCCGACAGCTTCCATGTGACCGTGCTGTTTTCCGCCGAGGATAGAGCCTGCACCTCTGATCTCAAGGTCGCGCATTGCGATGCGGAAACCGCTGCCGAATTGCGTGAATTCACGGATAGCGTCAAGTCGCTTGGCGGCAATTTCGGTGAGAACTTTTCCCTTGCGGAAAGTGAAATATGCGAAAGCACGTCTGCTCGAACGTCCTACACGTCCGCGGAGCTGATAAAGCTGTGAAAGTCCGAGTCTGTCGGCATCTTCGATGATGAGCGTGTTTACGTTCGGAACGTCAACGCCCGTTTCGATAAGCGTTGTGCAGACGAGAATGTCGATTTCGTGTTCAAGAAGCTGCTGCCAGATATCGGAAAGCTGTTCTTCATTCAGCGCACCGTGGGCAATGCCAATTCGTGCATCGGGGAGCTGCTGCGCAAGCTTATCCGCGCAGGCTTCTATCGTTTCGATTCGGTTGTGGATATAGTAGACCTGACCGCCTCGGCGAAGCTCCTTGTTTATAGCCTGAACAAGAACGCCGTCGTTATGCTCAATAACATAAGTCTGAACGGGGTGGCGGTCAATAGGCGGCTCTTCGATAACGCTCATATCGCGTATGCCGCTCATTGCCATATTAAGTGTACGCGGAATAGGAGTTGCGGAAAGTGTAAGAACGTCAACTCCTGCGAATGCTTCTTTGAAGCGCTCCTTGTGCGCTACGCCAAAACGCTGCTCCTCGTCGATAATAACAAGTCCGAGGTCGCGGAACTTTACGTCTTTCTGAACAAGTCGATGCGTACCGATTATCATATCGATATCGCCGCGGCGAAGCTGCTTGATTATCTCTTCCTGCTCCTTTTTTGAACGGAAACGGGAGAGAAGTTCTATCTTCATCGGGAAATGCTCAAAACGCTTTGTCGCGGTCTGGTAGTGCTGCCAAGCGAGAACTGTGGTCGGCGCAAGGAGAACGCACTGCTTGTTGTCAAGCATACACTTGAAAGCGGCACGGAGAGCAACTTCCGTCTTGCCGAAGCCGACATCTCCGCAGAGAAGTCTGTCCATCGGGACGGGCTTTTCCATATCGTCCTTGATCTCTTGGATACAGCGAAGCTGATCGTCCGTTTCGGAGTAGGGGAAACGCTCCTCAAAGTCGCGCTGCCAGTCACATTCGCCCGAAAATGCGAAGCCTTTCGACTGCGAGCGGATAGCATAAAGCTTTGTGAGTTCCTCCGCCATATCCTTGACGGCTTTCTGAACTCGGCTGCGCGTTTTCTGCCATTCGCCCGAAAAAAGCTTGCTCAATTTTACGTTTGAATCATCGCGAGGCCCGATATATCGTGATATCATATCAAGCTGGCTGACGAGAACGTGAAGCTGTTTTGAATCGGCGTATTCGATAGTGATATAGTCCTTGACAATGCCCTCAAGCTCAATTTTTTCGATGCCTTTAAAGCGTCCGATGCCGTATTCGGAGTGTACAACGAGGTCGCCGGGGGCAATATCGGCAAGAGAGTTGATGTCTGCGCCCTTTTTGAAGCGCTTTTTGCGCTTATTGGAGTTGAGAGCGCGCGCCTGCGTGATAAGCGCTGTCTTGATGTCGGGGTAATCATAGCCCGAGCTTGTGCTGCCAGTTGTAAGGAGGACGTGACCTGCGGTGAGTTCCGAGTTTTCGGTGAGGATATCGCACGGTATGCCCTCATCGCGGAGATCCTGTGCGATGATTGGCAGAGTTTTGTCCGAGCCTGCCTTTACGATAACGGAATATTTTGCGGAAAGAAAGCTTTTGAGGTCTTCGATGAGCTGGCGTATCTCGCCGCCCCAAGGCGCAAAGGTGTTCGCCGTTACCGAAAGTGCGCGCTTGAAGCGGATATCATCGCTCGAACGCATAAAGGTGTTCATATATGCGCTGAAAAATTTTTCCGTGCGCTGTGAAAGCTCGCCCTGTTCAAGCATAAAGCCGTCAAGACCCTTGCAAAGTTCGCCTTGTTCAAGGAGAAGCTTTACATCTTCGGAGTGCTGTGCAAGGATAGGCTTTATCTTTTCGATGCAGTTTTTGTATTCGCTGAAAATCACAATGCTGTTTTCGGGGTCGAGATAATCGAAAATGTCGGCAGGTTTTTCGTATGCAAGTGAGATGTACTTGTCGATATTTCCGAGCGTGAGACCCGTGTTGATGCGGTCAATGTCACGGGCAAGGCAGTTGCGGACGGATTCGGCGCGTTTTCCCCTTGCGGCTTTGGAGAGAGCATTGAGCTTTTCGATGAACTCGTCTGCGCTGTCGAACATTACCTCGCAGGCAGGGGAGATGCTTATTTCTTCGATCTCGTCCGTGCGGCGCTGAGTTTCGGTGTCGAAGTAGGAAATGGTGTCTATCTCATCGCCCCAAAGTTCGATTCGCACGGGGGCAGTTTCCTGAACGGGGAAAATATCGATGATAGAACCTCTTATCGAGAACTGCGAAACGCCGTCAACGGTGTCGCATCGGGTGTAGCCTGCCGCGATGAGGTCAGCCGCAAGCTTTTTCGTATCGATAGGAGTTGACTTGTCGATGCTGACGATGCGGCGTTTTAAAACCTCGGGCGGCATTGTCCTCTGCATAACGGCTTCGACCGAAGCGCAGACAAAGCGGACGGAGTTGTTCATAAGTCCAGTTAAAATGCCAAGTCGGGTGTGTTCATATTCCCTCGAAACGGACTCAACATCGGTGAAAGTGAAATCCTTCGCAGGGTAGACGTAACTGCACACCGTGCCCGACATCTCGTTGATATCGTCGCACATACGCCGAGCCGAAGCTTCGTCCTCGGTGATAATGAGCATCGGGGAGAAGTTGTAAAGTCCGAGCGCGAGCTGTGCCTTGTGTATGCCCGAAACGCCCGTAACGGAAACGGGAGTTTCGCGGTGTTCAAGCGCGAATTTCAGATCCTTGTAGAGATCGAGTTGTTCAATTGCCTTGGTGAAGATAGAATCAGCCATTGTTTCCTGCCTTATTTCTGATTAAAAGTGTTATGCACGGGGTTATAAAAATAATTTAACAGCGATTTTGTGTTAAATCGTAGGGGCGGATTCCATATCCGCCCGATTTGGGGTAAGCGACAATTTGTGGAAGAGCAAAATTTTGCAAAAGTTAAAAGCAAATTTCGTTGCAGGTCAAATATTTTCGCTGTGCTTCAATATTTGACCTGCAAGGGCAGTTGTTCCGTAAGGATAGGGTTTCGCAATTCACGAATTATATGTTTTTGAAAGTGATTTCTCATTTTTTGGGGTACTGTTTTGGCGTGAATTGCGTTTTTATTTGATAGTGATTTTGCTGCTGTGGCATTGCTTTGTGCGATAGTTTAGAGGATTTCGCTCTTTTGCTAAAGGTCAAATTGACCTGCGACCAAGGGCTTCCGCCCTCTGGACACCTGACGAGCTGTGCTCAGCTCGACCAGCTAATTGGCTTCGCATTACTTAAAAAATTGAGCTATGCAACAATTACGCATTACGCATTACGCATTACGAATTAAACTTATTCATCGCTTCGTCGATCTTGCCCTTTACCATAAGTTCTATGCACTGAACGGCTTTATCCGTGCCCTCATTCATAAGCTTCATTTCATCATCGGTGAAGCGTGAAAGCACCCACGCCGCGAGGTCGTAGTCCTTGTTAGGCTTTGCACCTACGCCGAGCTTTATTCGGGGGAATGTGTCCTTGCCAGAAAGATATATGATAGACTTTATGCCGTTATGTCCGCCGTCCGAGCCTTTTCTGCGTATGCGGAGCTTTGACGGTTCGAGGCTTATATCGTCATAACATATTATAACATTTTCAATGGGAATTTTGTAGAAATTCATCGCCTCAACGACAGCCTCGCCGCTGTTGTTCATAAACGTGGACGGTTTCATTACAAGACAGCTTACGCCGTTTATTGAAGCTACTGCGGTGAGCGACTTGAATTTGAGTTTTTTTATCTCAAAGCCGTATTTCTTGGCGAGTGCGTCAACGGTCATAAAGCCTGCGTTGTGACGAGTGCGCTCATACTCCGAGCCGGGGTTGCCCAGTCCGCATATTATAAATTCGGGCGTTCCTGCCGCCGTTTCGGGGTTCTCTTTTGAAATTTTATCAAAAATATCAAATATACTCATTTTGTGTCCTTTCGTTTATACTAAACAACATTTAAAATTTAGAAAAAATCAAGCCGACAATCTTATTGCTCTTGAAAACAGGTTTATATGAGATTTAGGCGCAGATTTTTTCCTTTATTTTATTGGTGTTTAGTATTATAGTCCTGTAAACATTGCGCATATCTTATAGGGAGCATTTTCGTCATCGCTTTCCTTTGCGATAAGGATAAACGCAAAACCGCCGCTCCGCCAGTCCATTTTATAGCTGTCCCCGTTGTTCCAGCAGACTTTATAGCAGTGCTTGTCATAAAGATGCGGATAATATATTGTGTCTGACGGCACTTCCTCACATTCAGTTATGTGAACGTTTGGGCGCAGTACATCTTCACCGAAGCTGTACGGTTTGTCTGTGACTGCAATGTTATAGCTTTCCGAACAGAGCATTGATATCCCTTTTTCGTTTCCGCCGTTCCAGTATGTTTCGAGCAGATAAATGATCTCCTCGGGGGAAATGTTGTCGGGGATAACGGTTCTTTCACATAATATCGTCATAATAATGAAATGAGAGCATAAAGCGATCAGGACAAGGAACGGTATAAGTAAAATGATGACTAATTTTTTATGTTTCATTTTTCGCTCCTGCTGTGCCATTGGGCGGAATTATGCGGTAAAACCACACTAACCCCGCAGGACTGAAAAGCGTCCTGCAGGGTAATGTTATTATTATGCGTTAATGTTCTGCAAAAATGCGAACTCGCCGCAGGGCGTTCCCTGCTCAGTTGTTGAAAAGAGGAGAAACAGGCTCGTCATCGTAAATTCTCTGAATTGCCTTTGCGAATACGGGAGCAACGTGGAGCATTGTGATCTTGTCGATCTGCTTTTCGGCAGGAAGTGCAATAGTATCGAGAAGAACGAGTTCCTTGATAGGGCTTGCTGCGATTCTTTCGATAGCAGGGCCTGAGAGAACGCCGTGTGTAGCGCAAGCGTAAACTTCCTTAGCACCGCCGATGTCGATGATAGCCTTTGCGGCATTGCAGAGTGTACCTGCTGTGTCGATCATATCGTCAACGAGGACAACTCTCTTATCTCTTACATCACCGATGATGTTCATAACCTCGCATACGTTAGCTCTCTGTCTGCGCTTGTCAACGATAGCGAAAGGAACGCCGAGACGGTTTGCGAAGTTTCTTGCTCTTGTTACAGAACCGAGGTCAGGGGAAACTACCATAACATCGTCCTTATTGTCCTTGAACTTGTCAACGAAGTATGGTGCAAGGATAGGCACACCGAGGAGGTGGTCAACAGGGATATTGAAGAAGCCCTGTATCTGCGGACAGTGGAGATCCATGGAAAGAACTCTGTCTGCGCCTGCTGTTGTGATAAGGTCGGCAACGAGCTTTGCGGAGATCGGATCTCTTGCCTTAGCCTTTCTGTCCTGACGGGCATAGCCCATGTAAGGGATAACCGCTGTGATACGGCCTGCGGAAGCTCTCTTGAATGCATCGATCATAATGAGAAGCTCCATGAGGTTGTCGTTTACAGGGCAGCTCAAAGACTGAACAACGAAAACGTCCGAGCCTCTGATACTTTCCTGAATGGAAACGCTGATCTCGCCGTCAGAGAATGTAACGACCTCTGACTGACCGAGCGGAAGACCGAGTTCCTTTGCAATTTCCTCCGCAACAGGCTTGTTGGAATTTGCCGTAAAGATTCTGATATCCTTGCCGTGAAGATTCATTTGAATTTCTCCTTTTGTTTTTATAAAAATTGATCAAGGCGCAATGTCTTGAATAATTTACTTCATTTTTTCTTTGCGTGAACGGAGCTTGCGTTCGCCGTAGCCTTCACGGAAGGAAAGCTCGGCTCTCTCGATAACGAGTGCGCCGTCGGGAACATCCTTTGTGACGGTCGAGCCTGCGGCTGTGTATGCGCTGTCGCCGACCGTAACGGGTGCGATAAGGTTCGTATGGCAGCCGATGAAAGCGTTGTCGCCGACCTTTGTTCGGGACTTCTTTTCACCGTCATAATTGGCAATAGCAACTCCGCAGCCGAAATTGCAGTTCTTTCCGACATCGCTGTCGCCGATATATGTAAGATGTGCAACGGCTGTACCCTCGCCGATAGTCGAATTCTTGACCTCGACAAAATCGCCGATCTTAACGTGCGACTTTATGTGGCTACCGGGGCGAATTTGTACGAACGGACCTATCTTTACGCCGTCATCAATAACGGAATCGTAAGCCTGAACGTAGTTGAGGTTTGTATCTCTGCCGATCTCGCAGTTTTCGATAAGGCAGTTCGGACCGATAACGCAGTTTTCGCCGATAAGAGTGTTGCCTTTAATAATAGTACCCTGCAAGATCTTAGTTCCTGCGCCTATCTTTACGCTGCCGCCGATAGAAACTCCGTCCGTGCAGAGAAATTCAACTCCGCTGTCGAGCAGCTTGTCGATAATGTTCTTTCGTGCGGTGTCATTGAGCATAAGCAGACCCTTGCGGTCGTTTGCACCAAGCACAACATCGGGATTTTCCGACTTGTAAGCCTCTGCACGCTTGCCCATATCAAGAAGAATGAACACGGTATCGGTGAGGTAGTATTCATTCTGCGAATTGTTCGGTTTGAGCTCACCGAGAGCGGTGATAAGGTCGTCTGTTCTGAACCAGTAAGCGCCCGAGTTGATCTCATGGAGCTTTTTCTGCTCGATAGTAGCGTCCTTTTCCTCGACAATGCCGCAGATACGGCTTCCGTCACCCGAACGGAGGATTCTTCCGTAGCCGAACGGTTCGGGTATCTCCGAAGTGATAACGGTAACGGAGTTTTGGTTCTCTTCATGCTGCTTAAAAGCGGCTGTAATGGTTTCTGCGTCAACAAAAGGCGCATCACCGTAGAGAATGATGACATTCTCGGCATTTTTGCTTCTGAGCCAGTCTATAGCGGTCATAACGGCGTGACCTGTGCCTTTGCGCTCTTCCTGAAGAACCGTGTCATATCTTCCGTCGAGGTAATCCTCGATGACCTGAGCGTTATAGCCCTTTACAACGCAGATATCGGATATACCCGACTCCTCGCAGGAGCGGATCACCCATTCGAGCATAGGTTCGCCAAGGACTTCAAACATAGGCTTCGGCAGTTCGGACTTCATTCTTTTTCCCTGTCCGCCCGCAAGGATAACGGCGCATTTTTTTATCATAAAGCAGCCCTCCCTGAATAGTATTATATAATAGTACACATCGTACAATAAGTTCAAACGTCAATATCCTTTATAATTATCGCATATTTGCCGCCAAATTTCAATAGTATTTTTTGACTTTGTAACTATTGTAGTTTCTTTATGCAAAATAACCAAAAAATTTGTATATAATTTTATAGTAAAGTCTGTCTAAAAACTATGGAAATGAGGGACAAAATCTGTTATAATATATCTATGACCGCAGAAGCGAAAAGTTGTCAGGACTTTTGCTTTGGGAAAAGTGGGCGAAGCTGAAACGTATCGATCGGCTTTTCTTTCGTTGCGGAAAAAACTTATTAAATTTGGAGGTAAAATCCAATGGCAAAAAAATGGGTCTATACTTTTAAAGAAGGCAATATGACTATGCGTAACCTTCTCGGCGGTAAGGGCGCAAACCTTGCTGAAATGACCGAGATCGGACTTCCTGTTCCCCAGGGCTTTACAATCACAACAGAAGCTTGTACTCAGTACTATGAGGACGGCAGAAAGATCAACGACGAGATCATGGCTCAGGCTATGGAAGGCGTTGCTTGGATGGAAAAGGAAAACGGCAAGAAGTTTGGCGATCTTAACAATCCTCTTCTCGTTTCCGTTCGTTCCGGCGCAAGAGCTTCAATGCCTGGTATGATGGATACTATTCTCAACCTCGGTCTTAACGACGATGTTGTTGCCGCAATGATCAAGAACAACCCAACACCTGAATTTGAGAGATTCGTTTACGACTCTTACAGAAGATTTATCCAGATGTTCTCCGACGTTGTTATGGAAGTCGGCAAGAAGTACTTTGAACAGCTCATCGACAAGATGAAGGAAGAAAAGGGCGTACATTTCGATGTAGAGCTCACAGCTGCTGACCTCAAGACACTTGCAGAACAGTTCAAGGCTGAATATAAGAAGCAGCTCGGCACAGACTTCCCGTCTGACCCTGTTGAACAGCTCAAGCTTGCTATCGAAGCTGTATTCCGTTCATGGGACAACCCTCGTGCAAACGTTTATCGTCGTGACAACGATATCCCTTATTCTTGGGGTACTGCTGTTAACGTAATGCCAATGGTATTCGGTAACCTCAACAACGAGTCCGGTACAGGCGTTGCATTCACAAGAGATCCTGCTACAGGCGAAAAGAAGCTCATGGGTGAGTTCCTTATCAATGCACAGGGTGAAGACGTTGTTGCCGGCGTTCGTACACCAATGCCTATCGCTCAGATGGAAAAGGAATTCCCTGAGGCTTATGCAGAATTCATCAAGGTTTGCGAAACACTCGAAAACCATTATCACGATATGCAGGATATGGAGTTCACTGTTGAAAACAAGAAGCTCTATATGCTTCAGTGCCGTAACGGTAAGAGAACCGCTCAGGCTGCTCTTAAGATCGCTTGCGACCTCGTTGACGAAGGCCACAAGAAGGATTACGAAGCAGTTGCAATGATCGATCCTCGTAACCTCGACACACTCCTCCACCCACAGTTCGATGCTAAGGCACTCAAGGCTGCTACACCTCTCGGAAAGGGCCTCGGCGCTTCTCCTGGTGCTGCTTGCGGTAAGGTCGTATTTACAGCTGACGATGCAGAAGCTTGGAACGCTAAGGGCGAAAAGGTAGTTCTCGTTCGTCTTGAAACATCTCCTGAAGATATCACAGGTATGAAGGCTGCTCAGGGTATCCTCACAGTTCGTGGCGGTATGACCTCTCACGCTGCCGTTGTTGCTCGTGGTATGGGTACTTGCTGCGTATCCGGTTGCGGCGACATCAAGATGGATGAAGAAAACAAGAAGTTTGAACTCGGCGGAAAGGTATTCCACGAGGGCGACTATATCTCTATCGATGGTACAACAGGTAACATCTACGGTGAGATCATTCCTACTGTTGATGCTACTATCGCTGGTGAATTCGGCAGAGTTATGGCTTGGGCTGACAAGTACAGAAAGCTCAAGGTTAGAACAAACGCTGATACTCCTACAGATGCTAAGAAGGCTAAGGAACTCGGTGCTGAAGGTATCGGTCTTTGCCGTACAGAGCACATGTTCTTCGATCCTGAGAGAATCGCTGCATTCAGAGAGATGATCTGCTCCGATACAGTTGAAGAGAGAGAAGCAGCTCTTGCTAAGATCGAACCTATGCAGCAGGGCGACTTTGAGGCTCTCTACGAAGCACTCGAAGGCTCACCTGTTACAATCAGATTCCTTGATCCTCCTCTCCACGAATTCGTACCTACAGACGAAGCTGACATTGAAGCTCTTGCTAAGGCTCAGGGCAAGTCCGTTGAAGCTATCAAGAACATCATTGCAGGTCTTCACGAATTCAACCCAATGATGGGTCACCGTGGATGCCGTCTTACAGTAACATATCCTGAGATCGCTAAGATGCAGACAAGCGCTGTAATCAAGGCTGCTATCAACGTTAAGAAGAAGCACCCTGATTGGGACGTTGCTCCTGAGATCATGATCCCGCTCGTAGGCGAAGTTAAGGAATTCAAGTTCGTTAAGAAGATCGTTGTTGAAGTTGCTGACAAGCTCATTGCTGAATCCGGCAGCGACCTCAAGTACAGCGTTGGTACAATGATCGAAATTCCTCGTGCTGCTCTTACAGCTGACGAGATCGCTAAGGAAGCTGACTTCTTCTGCTTCGGTACAAACGACCTCACACAGATGACATTCGGCTTCTCCAGAGATGACGCAGGTAAGTTCCTCGGTGCTTACTACGATGCTAAGATCTACGAGAACGATCCATTCGCTAAGCTCGACCAGGTTGGCGTTGGCAAGCTCATGAAGATGACTATCGACCTCGGCAAGCCTGTAAATCCTGCACTCCACTGCGGTATCTGCGGCGAGCACGGCGGCGATCCTACATCCGTAGAATTCTGCCACAAGATCGGTCTTGACTATGTATCCTGCTCACCTTTCCGTGTTCCAATCGCTCGTCTTGCAGCAGCTCAGGCAGCTATTGCAGAAAGGAATTAATCAGAGAATCGCTATACAATGGGATTTTCCGATAACCTTTGAAATGGCAAGAGCCTACCAAAAGGCAAACGGCAAGTATTTAAGGCAAAATCAATGGGAGGACATCACATTGGTAATGAGCCTTGAACTCGGTAGATAAAAAGATAACCCTGTATCAGACGGTTAAACCGTCGGGTACAGGGTTTTTCTGTGCCTAAAATATGTAGAAAGCTCAAAACGACTGTCAGAAAGGCGGAATTACTATGGAAAAGAAAGTAACAGCAAGAAGTCCCATAGCACAGAAAGAGGAAAATGTCAAGACTGTTTTGAAAACATTTCTCTTGACAGCGAAATTATAGCCGAGGTCAATTAAATTTTTATGGGATGGAGTAACTCTCCGTCCTTTACTTTTTCGGTGAGATGTGGTATAATAAGGCAAGGTCGGACAGACCGATAAACCAGAATTTATATTGAAAGCAAAATGAAAAATTATGGGGAACATATTTTTTATTATAATAGAGCTGATTTTTTGCTTCTTATTGGTAACAGAAGGCTTCCTATGGCATAAAAGTTTGTCGAAAAAGAAAGCCTTGAAAAGAGAGAAGAAAATAACGAAGAAAAACAATGTGGAAAAATCATGTGACGGCAAAATACATATGTCCGAAGATTTGTATTGGTGTAAGCACTGGGAACATAAATGGCATGGAAGATTTGAAACCTGTGTTTCTGATTATATTGAGGCAGGCGTTTTACTACAAATTCATTGTATTGCGATAGAGCATGAAAGAGGTGACAGCTGGCTTGTTCGTGGGTTTAATACATCGGATTTTCAAAAGAAAATCAGGGAAGCTGTTCATACATTTCAAGTAGAAATGGGATTTCCGCAAGAACGGTATGATATGGGTACTCATATATGGTATTATAATCCTGATGGCAGTTCATGGCATGGTGTAGACGACATTCCTATGAGAGTTGCGATTACATTTTATCACCCCGATAAAGTCGAAGAAGAAGCTTTCAGACTGCTACAACAGCAAATATATGAAATTTTGTGGGAAGTGTTGGATAACAGAGGATAACAAATTTCAGTTTATCGAGCAGTTGAACAAACCTGCTAAATATTTTGACCTTAAACAAAATGGAGATAATTTATATGAAATACTACATAGCGAGCTGTATGTTCACCTCGCGTTTCCGCAGCTGAGCAGGAAGATGCAGAATTACATAGCCGAGCGCGGCGATATCGAGATAATACGGTGCTGTACGCCGTCCTGGAAAGTTAAATTTTACGAGGGAAAAATGCCCGAGGGCGAGCTGAGGGACGCATGGAAAGCGCTTCCGCATACGAAGAACTTTTCGCCCGAGGACGAAATATGGTCGATATGCCACAACTGCACGAACATTGCCGAGGAGTATTTTCACGTTGAAAATGTTCACTCGATATGGGAGCTTATCGACGGGGACGGGAAGTTTGTTTTCCCCGATTATTCGGGTTTGAAAGTGACAGTTCAGGATTGCTGGAGGGCGAAAGACCGCCCGAAAGAGCAGGCGGCGGTGCGCAGCTTGCTTTCAAAAATGAACATCGAATATGTTGAAAACGAGAAAAATCATCTTGAAACGGACTTCTGCGGAGCAACGCTTTATATGACGGAACTTCCGAGAAATCCTAAATTAGCTCCGAAACACTATGCCCGGAACATCGAGGGACTTTTTCTGCCGCACACCGAGAAAGAGCAGAAGCGGATAATGGAAGAATATTGCAGTCGGTACAAGACGGACACGGTTGTTTGCTACTGCCATTACTGCCTTGACGGGCTGAAAATGGGAAACGTTGACGGACGGCATATAGCGCAGATGCTTTTCGGTGAAGATTGATGGTCGGCTATGGAAGTAAAATTTTATGAAAAGGTCGATGACGCTTTGCTGAAATTTGCTGTTATAATTGCAAAGTCGGGCGGCAAATGGGTGTTCTGCAAGCATAAGGAACGGGAAACATACGAAATTCCCGGTGGACACAGAGAGGTCGGAGAGCTGATAGATGAAACGGCAAAACGTGAATTGCAGGAGGAAACCGGTGCGCTGAGATTCACAATAGAGCCGATATGTGTTTACTCGGTAACGGGCAAAAACAGGGTAAATTCTTCGGGTGAGGAAACCTACGGTATGCTCTATTTTGCGGATATAACGGAATTTGCAGGCGAACTGCACAGCGAAATAGAGCAGGTCGTTCTGTTTGATGAGCTTCCGACAGAATGGACATATCCGCTTATTCAGCCGCTTTTGATAGCGGAGTATGAAAAAAGAACGAAGCTTGATTTCCGAAAAGAGTGATATTATATGAAGATGAAAATTATATCGGGCGTTGTTATAGCGGCTGTCATACTGGCGCTGGCGGTCATGATAGTTCCCGACAAAGCCGATACTGCCGTAAATGCCGCTGAAACTGCGGTTTCCGATGATTCTGGCAAGACGGTGGAATTCGTTCACGGTTCGGCGGAAACGCCCTGCGGCAGGACGGTTATCGTGAGCATTTTCGGAGATGATCCGAACTATTCGTGGGATTTTGATTCCAAGGCTGACCTTGCGGCTATAGACAACATCAATAATTATATGGGCATTGCGGCTGATTTCATCGAGAAGACCGTTGCGGATTATGGAAAATCTGCGGAATTCATCACCGACTTTCAGGAGAATGATGACCTTTTCTACAGCGTTTCGTTCGATGATGATATGACGGACTGGAATTACACCGACATGGACGTTTGGGGTTTCATCGATGAGAATATCGACACCGATTCGATAATGAAAAAATACGATGCGGACAATCTGATATTCTTTTTCGTTCTGAACACCGATGAGAACACCGAAGCTGTGACCTGCACACGGAACTGGTACGAGGGTATGGACTATCCTTACGAGGTCGTGTATCTTTACAACATAGACAGCGGTTTGGTGAACTGTCCTGCGGTGTATGCGCATGAAATTCTGCACACGTTCGGCGCGCCCGATCTTTATATGGAGGACGAATATTACGGCATTGACGGCGCAGCGCTTGACTATGTTGCGGAAAAGCTCCCGAACGAGATAATGTACACCTGTTCCGACATCGGCACGGGGGAATATCTTTATGACCGTGTATCGAACGAGGTAAGCGGACTGACGGCATACTACATAGGACTTACGGATGAAAGTGAAATTGTTACGGAGCTTGGACTTCGTGAGAGTGAACACGAGGAAAAAGCGGCTGGGTAATTAAAATAAGTAACAAGCCGCCCCTGCATTTCATACGCAGGGGCGGCTTGTTTTATCGTTTAAGCTGACCTTATTCTTTCAAAGTGAATTTTCCCGTGAGCTGTTTCAATGTATTTGCCTGACCTGCGAGTTCCTCTGCGGCGGCTGCGCTTTCCTCGGAAGATGCAGAGTTGTTCTGCGTTACCACGGAGAGCTGTTCAACCGAGGTATTTACACGGGTGATAGCTTCGGACTGGTCGTGCGAGCTTTTTGCGATATCGTCGATAGATGAGATGATATCACTGATATTCGTTACAACGGTATTGAGCGATTCGGCGGTCTGGTTTGCTATCTGCGAGCCGTTTTCTACGGCTTCCATTGTTCTGCTGATAAGTGCGGAGGTATTCTGTGAAGCTTCGGCGGAGCGTGATGCGAGGTTTCTTACTTCATCGGCTACGACTGCGAAGCCCTTGCCTGCTTCACCTGCGCGGGCAGCTTCTACTGCGGCGTTGAGGGCGAGGATATTTGTCTGGAATGCGATATCTTCAATAGTTTTGATGATAGCGCTGATGCGGTCGGTATTGTCGGTGATATCCTTCATAGCGTCGAGCATAGTGTTCATACGCTCGTTGCTGAGGTTAGCTTCTTCGCCGATCTTGTTCATACTTGTGCTGACCTGTTCAGCCTGCTCGGCGTTGGTCTTTATCTGGTCGGACATTTCGTCGATGGTTGTAACGAGCTGTTCGATAGCGCCTGCCTGTTCGGTCGAACCCTGAGCAAGTGCCTGAGCGCCGCTTGAAACCTGATCTGCGCTGCCCGAAACCTGATCTGCGGCATCGTTGATGTTGACGAGTGTGGAGTTGAGTGAAGCTGTGATGTTCTCAAGTGCGTTTTTGAGCTTTTCAAACTCGCCTTTATATTCCATTGTAAGACTTATATCGAGGTTGCCGTCTGCAATTTTGTTGAGGACATCGGAAAGTTCGCTGATATATCCCGAATAATTTCGGAGCTGGTCGGTGGTCTGACCGATGCTGTTCGCAAGAACGCCGATATCGTCCTTTGAGGTAGCCTTAACGGTAACGTCAAGCTCGCCTGCGGCAACTCTCTGAGCGGCACGGTTGATATCGCGGAGCGAACGTGTCATTTTTACGGATACGAAGATAGCAACTGCGGCTGTAATGGCTGCGACCAATACTATCGCACCGATCATCATTATTATCATGTGGACAGTCTGCTGTGAAAGCTCGGAGGATTCAACGGTGTAGATAAATTTCATTCCGTTGTCGAGTGAACCAAAAACGGCGTTTCTGTTTGTACCGTTTATTTTGCACTCGATCGGAGCAGTGCTTGGTTCGCCATTGAGTGCGCTGACAAGCGAGGAGGAATATTCTTCAAGGCTTGTGCCGAATTCCATATCTTTGCCATACATAACGTTGTTGCTGCTGTCCGTGATGATAGGAAGTGCGGTGCTGTAAGCGTCCGATTCTTCGGCAAGGTTTTCGACCATTGTGAAGTCGATATCCATACCTATGATACCGACATTTACGTTGTCATGGAAAAGCGGAACAACGTATGAGATCATATAGATGCCGACGTTTTCATTGAGGTAGGGGTTCATCCAGGTAGGTCCGCCGTTGTTTACGGGAGTGTAGTACCAGCCGACATGGGCAAGGTCAGTCTTGTCAAAGGTGCTGAAGTCGGTCGGAGTAACGCTCTGGAAAGCTTCTTCGGTGCTGTTTCGGGTAAGAAACAGACCGGAGGTCGGCTCGGTAAAATCGGGGTTGTATCTTATGTAAGCGCATATAGCGCCGTCTGTGTTGCTTGCGGAGCTTAAAAGGAGCGGCTCGATGCTGTCGGTGTATTCATTGACATAAGCGCTGCTTGTTTTGAATGAATTGAAGTCGTCAAGGTTGGTTACTGCGACCTCGGCAAGGGTATCGACCGACTGTTCGATCATGTCCAGATATGCGTTGATATCGGAGCTGATACCGCTTTCGGTAGTAGCCATTATCTTATTGTTATCCTCGGTCAGGGCGCTGTTCGCATTAAAATTGGCAAGTGTGCCGACGGCTATGGAAGCAATGACGGTGCAAGCCGCAGCCATTGTACTGATTTTTTTCGTGATAGTCATAAAAAATGTTACCTCCGAATTATTTTGTAAAAAATACAAAAAACAGTTTTTTCAACTTTATTATACAATGAATTTTTTAAAATGTCAATGATTCGGAAAGCAATGGTTTACATTTTTTTGCGGATATGGTATAATGTAAAAAATTCATTAAAAAGGGGGCGGTACTGTGAACATAACCGTCTATCTCGGCGCAAGCGAGGGCAAAGATCTGTCATTCGCAAACGCCGCAAGAGAGCTTGGAAAATGGATAGGCGAAAGCGGAAATTCGCTCGTTTACGGCGGCTCAAAATCGGGACTTATGGGAGTTTTGGCGGAGAGCGTTCTTGACGCAGGCGGAACGGTTACAGGCGTAGAGCCGCAGTTTTTCATCGATGCAGGTTTTGAATACGACCGTGTTACAAAGCTTATCGTCGCGAAAGATATGTCTGAGCGAAAGGCGAAAATGATAGAGCTTGGCGAGGCTTTTATCGCATTTCCGGGCGGCACTGGAACACTTGAAGAGATATCGGAGATAATGTCAAAGGTATCGCTGAAACAGCTTTCCGCACCGTGTATTCTTTACAATTTGAACGGATATTACAACAGCCTGAAAGAACTTCTGAATTGTATGACAGAAAGTGGTCTTTCCTCCGAGGAACGGCAGGAGGGCATTTGCTTTGCGGAAAATTTGGACGAAATTAAAAAGATTTTGAACGGTTAAGGTGATAAAAATGAAATGGATCTTGCTCGATGACAAGCTCCGCCAAAGAATAATAAAAAAGGTCAAGCCGCAAAAGGACGATTATTTTTCTTATCAGAACCTAAACCTCTTGACGGGCGTGTTAGATGAGGAAAGCGGCGTGATACTTACAAAGACCTATGCGCTTTCCGAGGGACTGAAAAGGTGCGGCGATGATTTTGACGATGCGGCTTATATTATCCTCACGAAGCATCTGAGCTTTTTGCTCACTTGCGGCGAATATTTTCCCGGGGAGCGTTTCAGAAACATCAAAAGTCCCTGCCCGACTGTGATATCCGACAGCCGCCTGCTTGAAATGCTGAATTTTTACTCCGATAGCTGGAAAGTCGGCTATGAGTTGAAAAAGCAGGCGTTTGAGAGCGGTGAATTATCGGGATATAATAGCTATCATTTTCCCGAGCAGTATCTTGAAAAAAATTATTTTGGAGAAAAATAAATGAGTGAAAAACTGAAAATAAGCGAAGTTCAAACAAGAGAGCCGCCGCTTTTGCAAAAGCTGGTTTCGGTATGGGAAAAGTCAGTTCGAGCAACGCACCTTTTCCTTTCCGAAGATGAGATAGTGCGGATAAAGGAGTATGTTCCGCAGGCATTGGAGGGCGTTGCTCACCTTTTGACGGCTGAAAACGGGGACGGCGAGCCTGTCGCATTTATGGGCATCGAAAACGGTCGCTTGGAGATGCTTTTCGTCCTGCCGTCTGAGCGTGGAAAAGGCACCGGAAAGCAACTTCTGATGTACGGCATTGAGAATTACGGCGTGAACGAGCTTACCGTCAATGAGCAAAATCCGCAGGCAGTCGGCTTTTACGAGCATCTTGGGTTCAGGACGTACAAGCGCACCGAGCTTGACGAGCAGGGCGGTGCATATCCGCTTTTGTATATGCGCATTTAAGGGGGCAACAGACAGTTGCTTGCTTTTCCGCCAAAGCCGTGGTATCATTTGAATAGAAACAAATCTGACATCGGAAAGGAAAGTTCATTTATGGAAACAAAGGATATCATCGCGGAGCTTCGCACAAAAAACGGAATGTCGCAGGCAGAGCTTGCGGAAAAGGTGTTCGTCACCCGTCAGGCTGTATCACGCTGGGAAACGGGCGAAACTCAGCCAAACACGGAAACGCTGAAGCTTCTTTCAAAGCTTTTTGACGTTTCGATAAACACGCTTCTCGGCTCGCCCCGTCATCTTATCTGCCAGTGCTGCGGTATGCCGCTCGATGATTCGACAACGAGCAGGGACACGGACGGCGGCTTCAACGAGGATTACTGCAAATGGTGTTACACGGACGGCAAATTCGTCTACACGAGTCTTGAACAGCTTGTGAATTTTCTCGTTGAGCATTTTTCAAGCGAGCAGTTTCCACCCGAGCAAGCAAGGGCTTACTATGAAGCCAATCTCCCCAAGCTAAAGCATTGGAGTAAGTAAAGTTGGTATAAATGATTGGATTTTATACTTAATGTATAATAATATAGCAGTAAAAAGGCGTATTTCGCATCATTGTTCGATGTGAAATACGCCTTTTTTGTATAGTAAAACCCCCAGTTTTACTGGGGGTGGAAAAGCTTATAGCTATGGAC
>ERZ1026854.221-NODE-221-length-42322-cov-3.868834_pt1 | contig 42322 bp, 37 predicted proteins | sample MGYA00380157_ERZ1026854 | MGnify/ENA primary metagenome ERZ1026854 (study PRJEB33269, sample SAMEA4719793) | human gut metagenome | biome: human-associated habitat; feature: organic feature; material: feces | place: Cameroon | collected 2013-10 ... | reverse complement strand
TTTCTGCAGAAAGTTGAACTTTCAGTATTCAGGTTAGGTAGTGCCGCGAAGTAGTGAACTTTTAATTACTGCGGCAGGATGACCTTGCCAACACCATCCTCAATTTCAATGGTTGTGCCGAGATCAGCAGAGAGCTGTTTCAGGTGCTCAAGCGTCTCTACACTCTGGGAAAGTTTGGGCGAGCCACGATGCGGACGCGGATTTTTCTGACCCAAGTCGATCGGATAAAGCTTCACTTCGGTGAGCTTCCCGTCTTCGATCGTCCACGAAGGCAGAACAGCACGCCAGATTTCAGGGTTAACGACATCGCCCTTCGTACCGTTCTTGCTGCGGAAATCCATATAAGCACCGACGTTCATTTCCTGCGGCAGGTTCTTGCCATCAAAAGCGTCATAGGGCTGGCGTGCGACAGTTTCAGCTTGAAAGATGAAGTTTCCAAGAGAGTAGAAGATCACGCCGCCCTTCCAGCATTCAATACCGCGAAGCTGATGCGGACCATGACCGATCACAACGCTCGCACCCGCCTCAATGCAGGCTTTGCTGAAGGTTTCAATGAATTCAGGTGACTTCATCGTGTCGCCGCCGCGCATTTCGTGATGGTGGACTGAGACGATGACAATGTCAGCCTGCCGGCGAGCTTCGGCAATTTCATCGAGTGTCCGCTTTAAATCCTTCTTGTTGGGCGCTGTTTCATTGCGTTCCGGGCCATCAGTGAGGACAAAATTCATGCTGCCGAGCGGCAGTGTGCCTTCAGGGAACGGCAGACGGTAGCCGCGGGAAATTAGATTGAACGTGCGGGCATTGATCTCCGTGATGTCGGAAAGCTCCTTTGCCATCTCGAAGTGTTTTTGATTCACATGATGGACGGTACGGAAACGAAGCGGATTCAAACCCGGACGTCCCTTCAGGGTGAACCCTTGTCCGCCAGCGGCAGCAGCCGGATCAAGCGTAGACGTAATGCCGATCATGGCAACACGGGCATGCTTAGTTTCGAGGTATGCCGCGCCAGAGGCTTCCTGAAGCGTCATGCCGGTGCCGGCAAAAATCATGCCGCGCTCTTTGAGATGCTTGATTGTGGCAACAATTCCGCCCTGTCCAAAGTCGCCGGAGTGATTGTTCGCCGTATTAAAGAGATTAAAACCATAGCGGTTCATATCGTCGAGGAGAACGGGGTCGCTCATTGCCCACGTACCGCCCGATGTCGCCGCCGGAGCGCCTTCTTGGTCATGAAAAGTAGATTCAAGGTTGGCAAAGCGAACATCATGAGCCTCAATCAAGCACTTCAGTTCATCGAAACCTTCATAGCCATCATTTGGAATACGGCGGGTAATGAAGCTGTCGCCCGACGCAATGAATGTCGTCTTCATAGGAAATTTCCCTTTTTTTGGTTCTCCAAGCTGCAAGCTCGAGCCCCGTGCGCTTCCTCCGCCTGGAGAGAGAAGAAGCGCACGAAACCCTGAAACTTAGTCTCTTGTGCCCTTAGCTTTTTCATAGGTGCGGTGAATGATTTCCGCAGCCACTTGGCCCCCCTTGAAGAGATCAGTCATATAGATCTGTTCGGCATTGGTGTGGTTCTTACTGTAGCCCAAGGCAAGACCAATCGCCTGGATTCCGTTCCAGTTGAAGTGATTGCCGTCCATTCCGCCACCGCCGCGTTCACACCAACCTTCAACTCCCGCAGTCTTCAATGCGTCCATTGCTGTTGAAACGATTTCAGACTGCGGATCGACAAAGAACGTGTGGTAAAGCGTCTTGATATTCACGTCGATCGGGGTGTTCCAGCGCTTCGCCGTCTCAGCGAAAGTCGCCTTGAAGCCTTCGAGATACTTTTCAAGCGCGGTATCGTCGGTGCTTCGAGCCTCAGCTGTCATTTCGCAGAGATCCGGAACAACATTGGTACCGGTTCCTCCCTTGATGACGCCAATATTCGAAACTACCGTGGGCGTGATGCGGCCTTCCTGAAGATGCATAATCGCGTCTGCAGCAACACGGATGGCAGAGAGCCCCTTCTCTGGCTCATTACCGGCATGGGCCTTGATGCCGTGAACCTTGATCTCGATCTTGCACTTGGTCGGCGCTTGATTGATGATGCGGCCTATGTGGCCAGGCGCGTCAAAGACGAAAGCCTGCTTGCTTTTGAGCTTAGAAAAGTCAAGCTGACCAGATCCTTGAACGCCGACCTCTTCACAGACCGAGAAAACCACTTCTACGGGGCCGTGAGGCTTTCCGCTTTCTCGGACGCGACGAAGTCCGTCCAGAACGGCACACAAGCCAGACACATCGTCGGCAGCAAGAATTGACGTTCCGTCACTCTTAATCAAGTCCTCGGCTTCATTCACAACAGGGTGAATGGCCCCGGGATTCCTCACGCGGTCCAAATGGGCAGAGAGAAGAATTGAAGGCACATCCGGGGCGCCGGCAAGGCGACCAATCAAATTGCCAGTATTGCCGCCAAGCTTTTCACCTGCGTTGTCTTCCTCAACTGTCAGCCCGAGATCAATGAGCTTTTGCTTGACGACGTCGGCAATTTTGCGTTCGTCCCGGCTCTGGACTGGAATTTGGACAAGTTCCAAAAATTCCTTAAGCATGGATGCTTCAGACATAACGTCCTCCTTTTCTTTCATGGATTAAAAGACGTAGAGCATCAGCGTCACAAAAATGAGTGCACCAGACATCGGGATGATCTGGAACTTCGCCACCGTCATCGGCGAAACCTTCGCGATCCCGGCACAGATAATCATGGCACCGGCTACAGGCGAGATTGAACGACCAATGCCACCCGAGAGCACCGTCATAGCACCCATATTCATGATGTCAAGGCCAAATTGCGGAGCGTGCGCGCTCACAGCATTGTTGAAGGCAATCGAAGCTGCTTCGCCAGAACCGCAGAGCACAGCGATGACAAACGGACCAACAATCGAAGCACCCTTTGCAATGACAGGCGACGAACTCATAAACTCGATCAGGGCCTGGATCAGACCTACGCTCTTCATGCCGGCCACGAAGATATTGGCCGCAACGATGATGCCGAAGATGTTCCCGAAGCTGTCACCCATGCCCTTGAAGAAGGTCTTGACGAACGTGCCAGGATTCGGACGAGCGGCAACCAATGCCACAACTGCACCAATGATCATGGCATGTGAGACCGGCATCTTGAGTGCCGGCACGATGCCGAAGTTCCCAAGGAGCAAAATGATGAGCGGAAGAAGCGGAATGATGGCATAGAGGTAGTTAGTCTTGAAATCGGGCGGGATGCCTTCACCGTCAGCTTCAAGCTTCGCTTCATCAGGACGCCAGCCACGCTTCTTCATATAGAAAGCTATCAAGACCATCAGTGCGGACGCAACCACTACCGAGCCCAGAATCGGACCTGCAACCATCTGGACGAATTCGATCGAAGGACGCTGTGCAAGGTCGGCGACGATCGTCGGATGCACGTGGCCCGGATTCAGATTACCGCCATAGAGGCCGGCCATCACAGCCGCGGCCGCGAGCGGCGCAGGAACACCTGCGGAAAGAAGCAGCGGAATGAAGATCGTACCCACAGCGGCGGACGTACCGGCCGCAGACGGGATAGCGCTATTCACGATGGTCGTCGCGAGCGCTACGCCAATGATGACAAACGGACCGGCCTTCTTCAGCAGCTTCAGGAAGACAGCAATCAAATGGTTATGAAGACCTGTCATCTTGACCACAGCTGCAAAACCCATCGAAGCGATGATGACTTCAAAGACATTCGCCTGCTTCATCGACTTCGAGAAGGACACGAGGGGTGCAAGCGGGTCGCCGGCCATGCAAGCGAGAATCAAGCCACCTGCAATAAGCACCAGTCGGGTCTCGTACTTTTTAACGAGCGCCCAGCACATCGCCAGAATGACGACCGCCGAGAGGATCATTGTCATGATTATCTCCTTTTTCCCTGCTAGGGGTAGTATTAGGAATCAAAATGGAATTAATGCCAAACGTCTCTCATACGCTCGCGAACCATTGCGGATGCTTGACGTAGTGGCGCATGCAGGCGTCGTTCTGGAAGCTTTTCGGCTTTGGCAAACCGAATGCCTTTCAAGATAGCTGCACGAGCCTTTTCCACATCATCAGCTGCGGGTAGATCTGGATCGGAAATGTCGAGAAGCTCACTCAAAATCCCGAGCTGCGAAAAATGTCTTACGTCATATGCCATAGGCGGAATTTCGGATGCAAGATGATCTAGTGCTTCAACGGTTCTTAGCGTGATGCGGGCAGCTGATTCCCTGCTCATCGCATGAACCATAACCTTCGGATCGTTGAGTGCAATCAGGTAGTCGGCTTGGTAGCCAAAAGCAAGAAATGCACCCGACATCGCCTTGCCGACAATGAAACCCACAACAGGATGTCCTACTTCGCGCGCTTTAATGAAAGCGGCAGAAGATGCCGCAAGCGCCTGGTGAATGCCGAACGCCTCTTCCCGCCTGCCATAGGCCTGACTCGCAACATCAATGACGAGCACAAGCGGCGTCTTTTCTTCTTGGTTGGACTCGGCTTGGACGAAATCCAAAACGGATCTCGCAACAGTCCAACCTTCGAGAAGACCTACTTCACCTTTCCGAGCACGTGGATAACGATTCTTCGGATCCGGAAGTACGGCCATGAAGCGAACAGCCCTACCATCGATTTCGCCGTCAGCCGCGGCAACGCTCGGGATCAGCTCCTCCAAAAGCTTGGCCTCCGGATCGAGTGCCTTGAGCCAAACAGCCCCTCTGCTCTCAGCCGCGAGGCTCTTCGTCGTTTCTACGCGATTCATTTGCGATCTCCTTGGGAGAAAAGGGCTTTGGTAATTTCGGGAAACACCTGCTGGGAAGCATCAAAGCCGGCAAGTTTCGGAAGGTAGAAGCTCACACGGTCTGTGCGAAAAGATTCAGGGACACCTTGAGCAAAGCATTTGGCAATTGCCGTTCGAACGGCGTCTACGTCATCGACTGCAAGCTCATCGGCAAATCCGGTCTCATAGCGGATTTTTCCGCCCGTCATCGACCAAATAAAAGGCTTATCCTTGGAGTCGTATTCTGTGACGCCTGCCTCCTGCTCAATCACCTGCGGACCATTGAGGCCCAGACGAGCTTCTTTAGTCACGACCAAGTAGGAGCAAAGCCCTGCAGCAATCGACATGCCGCCGAAGCAACCGACCGTTCCCGTGATGAGGCCAACAACTGGCGTATGACGGCGCAGCTTGGCAATGGCGGAATGAATATCGGCAATGGCTGCCAGCCCAAGATTGGCTTCCTGAAGGCGCACGCCGCCCGTTTCGAGGCAAAGGATCACAAGAGGCGGATTCCCTGTCTCAGCATCTTCGAGGGCAAGCTCAAGCATCGCCGCCATCTTGGCGCCAGACACTTCACCCATGCTTCCGCCCTGGAAAGCCCCTTCAATGGCAGCGACACAGCAAGCTTTACCGCCGAAGGTCCCCTTAGCAATCACCATGCCGTCGTCGGCCTGTGGAACGATATTCTGTTTTCCAAGCCACGGAGACTCAATGAAATCAAACGGTCCCAAGAGCTCGCGGAAGCTTCCGCTGTCAAGAAGCGCCTTTGCGCGTTCACGAGCACGCAGTTCAATGAAGCTCTTTTTAATCAGCATGACAACGCCTCCTGTTCTTTTGCGGCTTCAATGGCCTGTTCAATCCGGATGCGTGCAACACCCGGCGTTGCGCCGAAGTCATGAATGACCATGATCCCGGCAGGCAAACCATGCATCACCGACAAGCGTTCAAAAATGGCGCTCCATCGAGCTGCGCTGTTGTCCACAGATGAAGTGATCTTGACGGTGAGATCCCTCTTGTCATTCACACCGTCGTAGAGCACTTCCATGTCACCCGATGCAACCACACCTATCTGGACTTGCGCGTCCTTGATCGGTTGGCCGGCCGGTATCTTTAATTCAAGCGATTCCATAAATTTCTCCAATGAGTGATTTCTTTCTTCGCCCCAGAAAGTCAATAAGCGGTCCAAGAAAAGCGTCGCAGCGAGAAGATCGGCGGAGCCACCCGGTGAGAGCTTTTGCTCCTCCATTTGGTGGCACAGTGCCTCATATGCTGCACTGCCCTCAGGAAGGCCGACACCTCCAAGGTCAAGCACCTGTTTTGCACCGCTCTGTACTGCTTGGAGTCCAGCGAGTCCGCCGCGATGGGCAATGCAGGTATCCGGAAGGGTTGCCATGAGCGCAAGCAACGCATTGATCTGAGAAGCGGCCTCAGAGAGCCCAGCCTTGCGGGACTTCAGGAGCATAGGGAGCGCAAATAAGCGGACATGCTCAAAACCGCTTTGCGCCTCTTCCCTGGCTCCAGGAAGTCCTAAGCGCTTTCGAACGACAAGGCCGTGGCTTGTTGCGGGCGCTTCGAACCCCTGGTCCGGAATCGAAGCAATGTGGCCCGCAAGTGTTGCAACACGCTCTGCAGCAAGCGCGCTTCGCTCCTCTGCAAGCCCTGCTGCCACAGTCAACAGCCCTTGTGCATAAATAGCTCCGCGGTGCGTATTAACGCCGCCCGTTGCTTTGAGCATTTCGACCTCCGCCGCACGCCCAATAGCGCCAACCGTCATTCGAAGTGCTGAGAGAGACTCCGGATCATTTCGATCAGCTTTCTTCGCTGCATCAGCCATTGCCTTGAAACTTGAGCTAATGGCGTCCACGGACGCATGCATCATTTCGATCGTCATGTCCGCATGCGCCCCGGAGCTGCGCCAATTAACAAGCCCAGGTTTTGGGAAGAGATTCGCCTCATCCTTCAAGCTTGCAGCTGCAAGTAGCGCCAGTTCTTCCGCCGTTGGAAGACGCTTAAGCGACTCATCAAAGCGAACGGCACGACACATAGCTACCAGCTCCGGAACTTCGCTGGCGGGTTGTAGAGACCGCCCGACCATTCGACGAGATCGGCAATACTCTTAGCGGCAAGAAGCGAACGATTTGCCTGTGCCGGATTGATCTCAAGGTCTTCCGGGCGAAGAAGCTTCTTTTCGAATCGCAACTTTTTCACTACTGCAGGATCTGCGGCCATGCCGATGTCCGTAATCCCCGCTACGGATGCCACAAGTGCTTTTCGCTCTTCCAAGGATTCTGCACGATAGAGGCACGCGATACCTTCTTCGGTCACAACGTGCGTCACATCGTCGCCGTAGATCATTACGGGCGCGAGCGGCAAACCAGCCTTCTGGGCAACTGGCACTGCATCGAGCGTTTCAACGAACGTAGGCTTCGGACCTGCCTGAAAGGTTTCCACCATTTGAACCACGAGCTTCTTGCCGCGAGCAACCGGATCGGGCTTCGGGATCATTTCAAGCCAGGCTTTCGTTGGGTGCCGACGGCCATGCGGGTCGTGCCCCATGTTGGGAGCTCCGCCGAAGCCAGCCAAGCGGCCGCGCGTAACGGTTGATGAATTGCCAAGCGGATCCATCTGGAGAGTTGAGCCCACGAACATGTCAACGGCGTATTGCCCTGCCATTTGGCAGAAAGCGCGGTTCGAACGCATGGAACCGTCCGGTCCCGTAAAGAACACGTCCGGGCGCGCAGCAATGTAGTCTTCCATCCCCAATTCACCGCCAAAGCAGTGAATACTTTCGACCCAACCCGATTCAATGGCGGGAATCAGCGTCGGATGCGGATTCAAACACCAATGACGGCATACCTTGCCTTTGATGCCGAGCTCTTCGCCGAATGTTGGAAGAAGCAATTCGACGGCAGCAGTGTTGAAGCCGATGCCGTGATTCAAAGATTCGACTTCGTGCGGTGCGTAGATCCCCTTCAAAGCCATCATGGACATCAGGATGTGTGCGTCCTTGATCTGGCGTGGATCGCGCGTAAAGAGCGGTTCGATAAAGAACGGCCGGTCAGCCTTTACAACGTAATCCACCCAGGAACCAGGAATATCAACACGCTTTAGATCTTTCGGATCGTCAACAATCTCGTTTACCTGTGCGATCACGATACCGTCATGGAACGCGGCGGCCTCGAGAAGCGCAGGTGTATCTTCCGTGCTTGGACCCGTATAAAGGTTCCCTTCTCGGTCCGCCGCATATGCGGCAACGAGCACGACGTTCGGAATCAAATCAACGTAGAGCCGTGAGTAAAGCTCAATGTAGGTGTGAATCGCACCTATTTCGAGCAGGCCGTCTTCAAGGAGCTGCGCAATGCGCAAGCTTTGCGATCCCGCGTACGAAAAATCGAGGCGCTTGGCAATCCCTTTTTCGAAAAGATCCATGTGCTCTGGGAGGCTCACACTTGGCATGATCATATGCAAGTCGTGAATCCTTTCGGGATCAACATTCACAAGCGCACGCGAAAGAAAATCCGCCTGCTTCTGGTTGTTCCCTTCGAGCACAACACGGTCGCCCGGCATAACCAGAGTGTCGATTGCCATTCCGATTTTGTTCGTTGGGATCACCTTCCCAGATAAACCAAGCGCCTTCCTTGTTCCCTCGAGTCGGGCATGTTTTGCTCTTCGCCGGACATCCCACCGGCGAGTGCTTGAGCCTACTACCATAAGGCTTTCTCCTTAATTTCGACCTGCCGCAACTTGATGCGGTCGAAGCATTTGACAGCACTAAGTTTGATCACTTCACTCGACCGGATCAATCACATTTTCCGTACGTTCATTACTAAAACCGAAATGGATTGCTAAGTACTCCTTCTCTTATGCTTCCCCTTTTATGCTTCCCCTTAAAGGACTGCAAGTCCCTCTTCCTTATTGAAACTGAAGCGACATGCTCATTCGTCCTCACGATCTTCTATTCCTGACCGGTAAGGCGTCTTTACGAGACAGCCTTGCCCCTTTAATTGACGGCTTTTGGCAACCTGCCTCCATGCCCGTGGTTGTAAGGCGTGATGCGCACAATGCTTATTGGGTACCTATTGGCCTTCGTGGTCCGAACCGACAGGACAGACAAGCAAATTGGGCGAAAAAAGGAGATGTGCTGCGTGTACTAACACCTGAAGATCTGGCGTCCAGCTCCATCCTCGCTCATTCGCCTTTACGGGATTGGCCTGCCGTACAAACAGCCCTGAAGCTCCTGCTTCGCCCTGCTCCGGCCAAATGGGGGATCACGGGAAGCTGTGGGTTTTCGCTCGCATGGGGTTGCTCTGTCATGCGGGCGTCAAGCGATTTGGACTTGGTTGTGAATGCGTCCTTACCCTTGGACAAAGACGAAATGCGTGATTGGCATCAAAGCTTCAGGAACCTCTTGGTAGGGATAGACGTTCAGATTTCAACGCCATCAGGCGGATTTGCACTTCGCGAATGGCTTCTGCGGGACGCCGTGCTTCTAAAAACTAATTCCGGTCCCGTACTGACTGATAAACCCTGGGGGGACTTGTCATGAGAGTCTACTTTGCATTTCCGGGTCAGGGTGCTCAACGTCCCGGCATGCTTCACGGCTTAAACACTTTTGGGCTAAGCGTCCTTGAAGAAATGAGCAATGCCATCGGCTTGGATCTCCTGACGCTCGATTCTGCTGAAGCGTTCGAACGCACAGAAAACGTACAGCTCGCACTTCTCTGTGCGGGAATTGGGAAATGCCGAGAGCTAGAAGCCGCCGGTATTCAGCCTTCACTCGTTGCAGGACTCTCGATCGGAGCTTTCGGTGCTGCAGTCGCGGCTCACGCCTTGTCGCTTACGGATGCTGCTCGTTTGGTGCTACTTCGCGGCCGCTTGATGCAGGGTGCCTATCCTTCGGGATATGGCATGATGGCAATCGGCGGATTGAACCTCAATACAGTGGAAGACATAACGAATGCCGTTGACGACATCTATGTTTCCAATATCAACTCCGAACAGCAAATTGTTCTATCCGGACCATTATCGTCTTTGGACATTGCGGCAAAGCGTGCAAAGGACCGCGGCGCCATTTACGCAAAGCGCATTCAAGTTACTGTTCCTTCCCACTGTCCGCTTCTCATGTGTCCAGCCAAGGTATTAATGGAAGCATTCCAAAAAGTTGAGGTCAAGCGCCCGAAAGTGCCTTACCTTTCCGTCAACTCGGGCCGTGTGATTTGGGACCCTACCAAGCTTGTAGACGATTTGGCCTTTAACATGGCTAGGCGCACCTCTTGGCTTGATGCCGCACAAGCCGCTAAAGAACGAGGCATCGATGTCCTTATTGAAATGCCGCCCGGCAGTATCCTCGGCTCCTTGGCAAAAACAACTTTTGCGGACAGCCTCATCATCTCGTCATCGACAACACCCACAAAAGAAATCATTGAGAGAATTGAGAAACTTCAATGATGTAGCTGCAACGGCGTACCGAACCGACTGCGGCCGTACATGCGGGCTTCTGCGGCAAGCGCAAGGAAATTGGCTTCGTGCTCATGCGTCTTTTTGAAGACAATCCCAATAGTCTGTCGGATTCGATAGGGTTCTGCCAACGTAATGAGTTTGACGGTTGACTCAAAGACCGGTTGCATCCGGCCTGGCAACAAGGCAAAGCCGAGACCCGCCTGAACGAAGCTCACCATTGAGAAAATGTCGTTCACCTTCGCCACAATCTCCGGCGTCTTTCCAGTCTGCCGAAATGCATCAACAAAGCCGTCGAACGTTGCAAAGCCTTCCTGCAGCGTGACCCATTTAGCAAAACGGAGATCCTTTAGATCTGCATCTTTCTTGTGTCCCTTGTAATCCGATGGTGCGGCCAAGAAAAGATCATCATCGAAGAGTTTGATGACAATGTTCTTTCGCTCGTCAATCTCCTCTCCGCTCGTCGCAATCACGATAGCGTCAAGCTTGTTCTCTTCAAGTTTCGCTAGAAGTGACTTGTTGCTTCCCATCACAAGCTCAAATTCAAGCTCTGGCTTACGGTACTTCATACCGATAATGAGGTTCGGCACGGTGCGGATCGAAAGCGAGTAAAGGCCTCCAAGACGCATGCGCTTTTGTTCAAAACCTCCGACACGCCTCGTCTCTTCCACGGCCTCGTGCATTTTCGCAATTAAATCATGAGCATATTTTGCAAACTCTCTTGCGGTGGGCAATGGTTGAAGCTGTCGTCCTTTGCGTATAAAAAGCGGACATTGAATCGTTTCTTCAAGCGTATGAAGCGCCCTCTGGACGCTCACCGCCGCAGTTCCCAGGTCTTCTGCCGTCTTCGCAATATTTTCAGTACGCAAGAAAGCCAGAAACACTTCCAGCTTTCGCAATGAAAGTCGATCGTCGAACATACTTTTTGGACCCATTGCAAGACCGAACAAAAATTGCAGGATATGGTTTTCGCACCCCATATTGCTCTTTCGAAGGCGCATGAAAAAGTGACTAAGGTCATCCCCAGATGTTGTCCGATCGGCCGAAGTTCAGGTTTCTTTTCCCAGTGACGGACTCCTGCGACCCGTGTCCATCCACCCTTGATCAGAGGAGGCTGAACATGGTCAATTCTAACCTGAATACTGAAAGTTGATGCCGTGAAGAGGTAGTCATGGCATCAACTTTCCGTGGGTCAAAAGTGCTGTGTATGTTTTGTTAGAAATGCCGCTTTTAAGCGGCATTTTGCGTTTTTGAGAATGCAATCCCCCCTAACCCCCGATTACGGCTCAGTGAGTCGGGGACGCTCCGGCCGATTTATATCGGGATGTTGAATATCGCCATAAACTGGCTTCATCGTGCAGATAAGCGGGAAGCGTAAGCGCAACGCGCTTTGACGAGATGGCGATCTTGGTGGTGTCTCTGCGAAAAATTCGGACTGTTTGCTCAAGGTTCTTTTGCGTGGATTTGCCAGAACGCTTTTAACGCCCGCTAATCAGTCGATTGCGGGCGTTTCGTTTTTCTGCAGAAAGTTGAACTTTCAGTATTCAGGCTAACGAGACAACCTCACCGGCTCTCCCGAGTTTCCTGCATCATCGGGACGCCTTGTTCTCGGCAATTAAGAGTTACCGCCTTTCGTACTCAGCTGGATTTCGATACGGATGATCAAGTAGAACGACAGGTACGCGATGTGTGTTTGGAAACGCCATCGCAATCCTCCCAACGCCCGCTTGATCACGAGTCTCGCGGGCGTTAGCTTTTGGCAGTTTTTGGTTCTCAACCCATCCCGCAACAACGGGCGTGCGACCCGGCGGAACACTGCGCAACACAGAATCCCTCGCAAAGCCTGCCACAAGGGCCAAGCGGATTGGTTTGTTTTTTCGAAAATCGCCGTCTGCAAAAAAATCCCTGCCGATGCCGGTGTTTCCACCGCCTCGACAGGGCTGTCTTTTTCCGAATAGTCCAGAAGTAGAACTACACAACCGTCAGGTCTTTGAGCGCCGCAGGGACGTCCTCGTACACCGCGTCAAACCCATTTTCGGGCCCCCAGATTTCAATGGGGACACCTTCGTTGTACCCAGTCTTCACCAGGCGTACGGCAGCCCCGGCATTGCGTCCGGCTTCGGCGTCGTTGCGGGAATCGCCCAACATCACGCAGTCCGCAATCGACACGCACACTTTTTTTGCCCCCAAAAGGAGCATGTCGCCCGCGGGCTTCGGATGCGGCGTATCATCCCCGGCCACAACGGCATCAAAGTAGTTACCGAGCCCCGCATCCCGCACGAAGGTTTCCACCATCGCACGGGACTTATTGGTAACAAGTACGGTTTTTACGCCCGTCCGGCGCAGCGCCGCCACGGCATCCAACGCCCCGGGGAAGAACTTTGCATCGTGATTGCCGCGTGCGACGTTACGCGCGACGTAAAGCGCACAGGCTTCGTCGATCGTTTTGTCGTCCGTCAGCAGCTGCTTCATGGCAAAAACGTCTTCAATCAGTTTCCGAACGCCTTTGCCCACGAGATCCGCCACCGATTTTTCGGTCATCGGCGTCGAACCATAAGTCGCCAGCACGTCGTTTAATCCCGCCGTCAGCGCCGGCACGGAATCCACGAGCGTTCCGTCAAGATCAAAAAGAACGGCACGAACCGTCATACTTCACCTCAGAAAACCAAACGCATGTCGTACCACGTCGCACCGCCGTGAACCGAAGCCGAAACCCCAGTGTTCACAAAGCCGAAACGGGCGTAGTAATGCAGCAGATGCTCTTTGCACGTCAGAATGCAGCCTCGACGCCCTTCGTTCTTCGCTTCCGCAATAAACTTTTCGACGAGCTTGGCGGCGTAGCCGCGACGACGGAAACCAGGAAGCACATTGAGCCCGAAAACCGCAGCCCAATCTCCCGTCGGGTTGTGTTTTGACGCATCCGCAAACAAATCGTCGCTGATCGTTTCCTGATTCGTCACCATACCATCAATAAAACCCACGGCCTTGCCGTCGGCTTCGAGAATCCAGAAGTGATCCCCGTACGCCGCGAGGCGCTCGGCAAACTGATCGCGGGTTGCCGCTTCCGCCGCCGGAAAGCACGTCGCTTCAATCGACGTAATGAGATCCAAGTCCGTTGCATCCGCCCGGCGGAACACGAGTTTTTCCGTCATCGCCATACCCTTACTCAAACTTCTGACCTTGTTCGCGCGTCGTGAGGAACTTCACGTCGGGCCAATGTTTCATCGTCGTCTGCAGGTTGTAAATGGACGTCGCCATGTAGCAGATATTGCCTTCGCAGTCGCGCGCCAGGCGGTTGGACTGTTCGTTCATGAAGTTCTTCTTCGTCACGTCGTCCGGGAACACCAGCCAACGGGCCGTGGACACATCAGTCGGCTCATAAATTGCGTCGACCTTGTATTCTGTCGCGAGACGCTGCGCCACGATTTCAAACTGCAGCTGACCCACGGCGCCCAGCATCAGGTTGCCGAATTCGCCTTCAAAGACCTGAATGGCACCTTCTTCACCGAGCTCCTTCAAGCCCTGGTGCAATTGCTTCCCCTTTAAGGGATCGCGGGCACGGGCCGAGCGGAAGAGTTCGGGCGCAAAGTACGGAATACCGGTGAATCCCAACTTTTCACCTTCGGTCAGCGTGTCGCCGATGTGAAGCTGCCCGTGGTTGTAAATACCGATGATGTCGCCCGCGTACGCCGAATCCATGTGCACGCGTTCGTTCGCCATAAAGGTAAGGGCGTTCGCAATCTTCATTTCGCGGCCTTCGCGCAGGTGCTGCACCTTCATGCCGGGGGTGTAGCAGCCGGAACACACGCGGAAAAAAGCGATACGGTCGCGGTGGCGCGGATCCATGTTGGCCTGAATCTTGAAAACGAACCCCGTAAACGGTTCTTCCGTGGGTTCCACGGTGCGCACACCGCCGTCGCGGGGCTGGGGCTCGGGCGCCCAATTCACGAGCGCCTGCAGTACGTCTTCCACACCGAAATTATTCACACCGGAACCGAAGAAGACGGGACTCTGCTGACCCGCGAGGAATTTCTCGAGATTAAAGGGTTCGCTTGCACCTTGGACGAGTTCGATCGCTTCGCGCACCGGGCCGATTTCCATCGGGAAGAGTTCGTCCAAACGCGGATTGTCGAGTCCTTCGATCACTTCGCCGTTGCGGTCAATCTTTTCCGTACCCGCGGAGAAGCGGTGCAGACGATTGTGTAAGAGCGAATACACGCCGCGGAACGTCTTCCCCATCCCGATCGGCCACGTAATCGGCACGCACTGCAGATGGAGCACGTCTTCGATTTCACCCAAAAGATCGAGCGGATCCCGCACTTCACGGTCGAGTTTGTTGATGAAGGTGATGATGGGGGTGTTTCTCATGCGGCAGACGTTCAAAAGTTTGATCGTCTGAGCTTCCACACCCTTGGCGGCATCGATCACCATCACAGCGGCGTCCACCGCCGTCAGCACGCGGTACGTATCCTCGGAGAAGTCTTCGTGCCCCGGAGTATCCAAGAGGTTGATGATGTGATCCTGGTATTCGAACTGCATCACCGAGCTCGTCACCGAGATACCGCGCTGCTTTTCAACTTCCATCCAGTCACTCGTCGCGTGACGGCTCGCTTTACGCCCCTTCACGGCGCCCGCCATCTGAATGGCGCCCCCGAACAAAAGGAGTTTTTCAGTCAACGTCGTTTTACCGGCGTCAGGGTGAGAAATAATGGCAAACGTACGGCGGCGTTTGACTTCGCGGAGAATCGCCTGTTTGGACATGGATAAATGAGTTTTCCGTTAACAACTTCCCCGGCGCCGCTTCAAAGGGCCGGAGACACAATTAAAAATCGGGGCATCAGAATCGGCGACGATCACTTTGTCGTTTCGCCCGATTCATAAAGAAAGGTGCGTATTTTCCCACATTTTTGACTTCCAACCGACAAGAAAACAAGCGAAAAATCAAAAACCTCAATAGAATCTCGGCCGTTTGCGCCGTGTTTGCAGGCGCAGCACGAAATTTTTTCGTTGAGTCGGCAAAGAAAATTTGGAGATTGTTATGGGTTATTTTCCTCAGTGGCGTCTGAAAACGGACGGCATCATCGGGCCGGATGAACGGCTTCCCGCAGGTCAGATGGCAGCGCTCGGCGTCCAACACGTCGTCGCCATGTTCGGTTCCACGATTCTCGCACCGCTCCTGATGGGCTTTGACCCGAACGTTGCCGTCCTGATGAGCGGTATCGGCACCCTCATCTTCTTTCTAATCGTGGGCGGTCACATCCCGAGCTACTTGGGTTCTTCCTTTGCCTTCATCGGCGTCGTCATCGCCGCAACGGGTTACACCGGAGGCGGCGTCAATCCCAATATCGGGGTTGCCCTCGGGGGTATCATTGCCTGCGGCGTCGTCTACGCTCTGGTGGGCCTCATCGTCATGTGGACGGGCGTGCAGTGGATTGAAAAACTGATGCCCCCCGTCGTCACGGGCGCCGTCGTCGCCGTCATCGGTTTGAATCTCGCTCCGACGGCCGTGAAAAGCTGCGGCGTCACGGACTTTGACCATTGGATGGCCTTGGTGACCGTACTCTGCGTCGGGGGCGTCGCGGTTTACACGCGCGGCCTGCTGCAGAAACTCTTGATTCTCGCTGGTCTCATCCTCGCCTACTTCATCTACATGGTGCTCGCCAACGGCCTCGGGTTCGGTAAACCCATCGACTTCTCAGTAATCGCCAACGCCGACTGGATCGGCATTCCGAAATTCCGTTCACCCGAATTCAACCTCGATGCGATCTTCCTCATCGTGCCGGTGGTGATCATTCTCATTGCGGAAAACTTGGGCCACGTCAAAGCCGTCACCGCTATGACGGGCCGCAACCTTGACCCCTACATGGGCCGCGCCTTCCTGGGTGACGGTATCGCGACGATCGTCGCGGGTTCCGTAGGCGGTACCGGTGTAACGACCTACGGTGAAAACATCGGCGTGATGGCCGCCAACCGCGTCTACTCCACGCTTCTCTTCGTGATCGCCGCCTGCTTTGCAATCCTCCTCGGCTTCTCGCCCAAATTCGGTGCCGTGATTCATACGATTCCGCAACCCATCCTGGGCGGCACGTCGATCGTCGTGTTCGGTCTGATCGCCATCGCCGGCGCCCGTATCTGGGTAGTGAACCAGGTCGATTTCGGTGACAACAAGAACCTTATCGTGGCCGCCGTAACGCTCATTCTCGGGGGCGGAGACTTTGCCCTCAACCTCTTCGGCTTCACCTTCGGCGGCATCGGTACTGCGACCTTCGGCGCGATCATTCTGAACGCTCTGATGAATCGGTCCCGATAATCGTTCTCCATAGAGTTAACCAGAAACCCGCGAGAGGACTTTCCGCCGCGGGTTTCTTTCCATCGACATACACCATGCTCAAGCAGTCACTGTGGTCCCTCGCGGCCTCCGCCCTTTTTTCTCTTATGGCAGCGTTCGTGAAGCTCTGCGCAGGACATTTCGGCACCTTTGAACTGGTGTTTTACCGATCGCTTTTCGGCGTTCTTTCGATCGGCTTTTTCGTCTTCAGCCATCACTACACCCTCCGAACGCAATACTTTTGGGGGCACGTGAAACGCTCGGGATTGGGAACGCTTTCGATTCTCGTGTGGTTCTTTACGCTGGGGTTGATGCCGTTGAGCACTAACGTCACCCTTACCTACACAACGCCCCTATTTATGGCGGCGAACTTCATTCTTCTTGCTCTGCTGCGCCACCGGGCGATCCCCTGGACACTGTGCCTTGCGATCGTCGGAGGCTTTGCCGGGGTCGTCATTACGCTGCAGCCTTCTTTTGCGAGCGACGCCCTGATGCCGAGCCTGTTATGCCTTTCCATCGGCTTCATTGATCTCGTCATCTACTGGCAGATTAAAGAACTGGGCGACATGAAGGAACCCTCCTGGCGCATCGTTTTCTATTTCACTCTCTTCGGCACCGTCACGGGGCTCATCGGTACGCTCCTCACCGGAGGACTGCATTCCATCGGCTGGGAATCCGGCGCCTACCTTTTAGGGATCGCCGTCACTGCGACACTGGCACAGCTCTGCACAACCCGCGCCTACGCCTCGGGGAATATGCTTCTCTCGTCCTGCCTCGGTTTCTCGGCGATTCCTTTCTCCGCACTTTTCAGCTGGCTCTTCTTCGGGGACGACATCACCTGGGTAATGACACTCGGGATGGCGCTCATCATCGCCGCCGGGTGTGTGGCTACCGTCAACGTGAAACGGCAGGAAACACGGCAAACTACCAATACAGCTCCAAAAACGTAAGCTCTCGTTCCGTGTATAGTCTTTGTACATCTCTTATATTCAGAGGGAAACCCTATGGATCAGTTCACCGAAATGCGTAGCAAGGCTTTCGGTTTCACATTGATCGAAATCGTTATGGTGCTCGTCTTGTTGGGCATCCTGTCAGCCGTTGCCGTTCCGAAATATTTTGATCTTCAGGAAGAAGCCCAAGCCAAAGCTTGTCAACACAACCGAAGTGTTGTCCTGTCAGCCATTCATATGCAGATGTCTGCCGCCAAAATTGCTGACGATTCACAACTGTTTGATGACTCTTCTGATAACGAAGCCACTACGTCTGCCAAAAAAGTGCTCGAGGACTTCGCAATCAAACACCCGCCTCTTTGCCCCAGCGGCGGGTGTTTTGACGCCGATGCGGTCAAAACTTCCGATGGAAATTATGTGTATCACATCTATTGTAGCGTGCATGCTCCGAAATCGCCGGACGGGAGTACCGGCAACGACACAGTCATCACCCGGGAGAATTCCTCCAAGTTCTCGGAGTGGTTAAGGGACAATTTCTCTTTGCAGGAAGGTCAGGAGTGGTCTAACCCGCTATACGGTGACAGAACCGATGGTGACAGAATCGATTTATCTCGTTTTTTCAGTTTCAATATGTCGGCAGAAATTGATTCCGAAGCCGTTGTCAATAAAAATTCCATGGCTGCCACAGTCGCCGACGCCCTCAAAATCGGGGGTATAGATACCAGTCAGATCATTTGGCGACTCCACAAAGAAAACTGGTCCAACAGTTGCCAAGGCGTCAGTTGTTCTGGAACGATCGTTGTTACTATCGCGAATAAATCCGACGTCATTGAAGGGAAAGATCCTCAGCAGATTCAGGCGACGCAGTACAAAATGAAGGTTACCTACGGTGAACCGGAGAAACCGGGGAAACCGGGGAAACCGACGCTGTCGCTGTCGGAGCCGAAATCTACAACCGCTCAGTTATTGAAAAAGAAAAACGGTGCCTATTGGGCATTAAGCCCATAACCCCTCCGTGCCGGTAACGGCGCCAATGCCAACCGGATTCTGCAGCACTTCTTACTGCGCTACGTGAGTGCGCGCGACACCGGCAGTGCGCAACGCCCTATTGCGTGATTTCACGCCGCTTTCTGCGCGAGCTGACAAAGGTGCGCTTTAGGGAAATCTCTTTTTCACGGAACGCCTGAAACGCCATGCGTTCGCCCGGGACGGCGGCGAAATTTACTTCTGGCGCACGCGTGAGCAGCACAAAATGGATTTCATCGAAATCGTCAACGGTCAGATTGCCGCTTTTGAATGCAAAGCCGGCAACCGCAACAACTCCACATCGCTGCGCGCCTTCAAACATATTTATCCGCGCATTTCTGTGTCGGTAGCGTCCCCTGAAAACATCGATCAGCCGGACATGCCGGCGGCTGACCTTGCGACGGCTTTTGATCCCCTTTAAACGCACGTCGCCCCCGATGCCGAAACACCGGGGGCGACGCTTTAGATGCCGTTTTCAGTAACGCAAGTTACTTACGGGGACGCTTTTCAAGCAACGGTTCCGTCACGCCTTCGACACCGACAAGAAGCACCGTCGTCAAGAACGCCAACTGAGAGCCCAGGTAGCTGTCCTTCGGGTCGTACCATTCCTTCACATTGTGGTTAAAGCCTTCGGCTCCGCCGCCGCCCAACGTAGTGGCAGGAATACCGCAGTTCACCGCGATGTTGTGGTCGGTCGACGCTGCGTCATAGCCCTTCAGTTCGATTCCGAGTTCCTTCATGGAAGCGCGGGCCGCCTGCAGTACCGACACGTCGTGCGACTGCTGGCCGCCGGGACGGTGACCGATGGGTTCAAGCGTGAGTTTCACAGCCTTGTCGCCTGTCGCACCCCAGCGCTTGTTTTCTTCTTCGCAGGCCGCTTCGATGAGGGGAAGAATCTGCTTTTCAAGATCCACCAATTCCTGAGCACCGGCGCTGCGCATGTCGAGTTCCATTTCGCAGTGCGCCGCGATGGAATTCACCGTCGTACCGCCAGCGACCGTGCCGCAGGTAAAGGTCGTACGGGGATCGGGGCAAGTCTCAACGTCCGCAATCTTCGCAATGGCGCGACCCATGGCGTGAATCGCGGAAGGCGTACCGAAGGCCTTCCAGGAGTGTCCGCCGGGACCGTCAAAGTGCACGCGGTAACGCTTGGAACCAGTGGCCGCGTAAAGGAGCCGACCCACGTCCACACCGTCCACAGAAATAAAGCCGTCGATCGCAAGACCCGACTTGTGGAAGAGGTACTTTGAGCCGCGGAGGTCACCGTTGCCTTCTTCACCCACCGTGCAGACAAAATAGATGTCGCCCACGGTTTCAATCTTTTCTTCCTGCAGGGTGCGCAGCACCTGCAGATTCACGGCGAGCCCACGGGCGTCGTCGCTGATGCCGGGCGCGTGGAGAATACCGTTTTCATTGCGAACCTTCACATCGGTTCCGGCCGGGAACACCGTGTCCTGGTGTGCCGCCAACACGAGATGCGGCCCTTCGCCCTTCAACGTCCCCGGACGCACGGCAATGACGTTGCCTTCGCTGTCCATCGTGACGTCGGTGAGGCCCAGTTCCTTAAAGCGGCGCATCAAGTCTTCGCCGCGGGTCTTTTCGTGGAAGGGAGGCGCTTCGACTTCGGTGATGGCAATCTGGTCGGCAACGGTCTTCGCTTCGTCGCGCTTCAAGTCTTCGAGGCACTTCACGATACGCGGATCCGCTCTGAGCTTATCCGCAACCGTCGTTACCTCCGCCTTGACGGGGGGCAGGTCTTTCAAATCAAACATGCGGGGTTCTCCACATCAATAAAAAAGCAAAACGTTCAGATATTACTACATAGTTTTGCTTACCTACTTTGCAGGACGCAAAAAAGGCGGCAACCTCTGTGAAAAAAGGGGCGCCGCCTCTTGTCTTAACGTTTGCCGCTTAACGACGCAGCTTCATCCCGGCAAAGGCCGCGGCCATCGCGCCCGCAGCGGGACGTTCCGGGCGCTTTGCGGCGGGTTTCATGCTGCCCGCGGAATGACTGCCGTGCGACACCTTCGCGCGATCCCCCGCGGATTTCGACTTCATGGAAAGCGAAATCCGCTTACGGGCGACGTCAACGTCCAACACGCGCACTTTGACGATATCGCCCACCTTCACCACCTCACGCGGATCCTTCACAAAGCGGTCGGCGAGTTCGGAGACGTGCACCAAACCGTCCTGATGCACCCCGATGTCGACGAAGGCCCCGAAGGCTGCGACGTTCGTCACCGCGCCTTCCAATTCCATTCCCGGCGTCAGATCCGCCAACGTATGCACGTTGTCCGCAAACTTTGCCGTCTTGAACTGCGGACGCGGATCACGCCCCGGTTTTTCGAGTTCGGAGAGAATGTCGGTCACGGTCGGAAGCCCGAACTTTTCGTCAGTGAATTCCACGGCGTGCAGGTTGTGGAGCACTTCTTCGTTGCCGATCAGTTTCTTAATGTCGAGTCCCGTCTTTTTCAAAATACGTTCCACCACCGGGTACGACTCCGGGTGCACAGCAGAGGCGTCCAAGGGATTGGCGCCGTCCGGAATCCGCAAAAACCCCGCAGCCTGTTCAAAGGTCTTCGCACCCAAACGAGGCACCTTCAGCAAAGCCTTGCGGTCGGCAAAGGCACCATTGGCGTCGCGGTAGGCGACGATGGCTTTTGCCTGCGTACCGGTGAGACCCGACACACGACCCAACAAGGCGGCGGACGCGGTATTCAAATCCACGCCCACGGCGTTCACGCAGTCTTCCACCACCGCGTCCAGTTTGCGAGCCAATTCCGTCTGATTCACATCGTGCTGATACTGCCCCACGCCGATCGCCTTCGGGTCAATCTTCACCAATTCCGCCAAAGGATCCTGCAGACGCCGAGCGATCGACACCGCCCCGCGGTAGCTCACATCCATCCCGGGGAGTTCGGCGGCTGCCGACGCAGAAGCAGAATACACACTCGCCCCGGCTTCGCTCACGACCACCTTCGTAAGGCCCAATTCCGGGTGACGGGCAATCAAATCCGCCGCCAACTGATCCGTTTCGCGGCTTGCCGTGCCGTTCCCGATGGAAATCAGTCGACTGCTGTTGCGCTTCGCAAGGATCGCGAGAATCTCGATGGACTTATCCCATTCTCGGCGCGGTTCGTGCGGGAAGATGACGCCCGTTTCGAGCACGGCTCCCGTCTCCGAAATCACCGCAACCTTCACGCCCGTACGGATGCCGGGGTCAAGTCCGATCACGCCCTTGTGTCCGGCAGGCGCCGCAAGCAGCAGATCCTTGAGGTTCGTACCGAACACCCCGATCGCTTTTTCCTGTGCTTCGTTACGCAGCCGCGTGAAAAGATCCGTTTCCAAGGTGGTGAGGCACTTCACGCGCCACGTCCAGCGCACGACGCTCGCCAACCACGCATCCGCCGCACGACCTTTGTTCGTGAGCCCCAAAAAGTCCGCAATCTTCACCTGGCACGGATGCACGGGCAGAGCTTCCTCGTCCTCGGTGAGAAGCATCTTCAACGTCAACACCCCTTCCTGACGGCCGCGGAAAAGCGCCAGCGCGCGATGGCTCGCCACTTCGTTGATGCCTTCGCTGTAGTCGAAGTAATCGCGGAACTTCGCGGCCTCTTCGGTGTTACGTTTGTCTTCCACCACCGCGGACACAATGAAGGCATGCGTCCAGAGCCAGCTGCGGAGCATTTCGAGCATATCGGCGTTTTCCGCAAAGCGTTCCGCGAGGATGTCGCGCGCGCCGTCCAAGGCCGCCTTCACATCTGCCACCCCCTTCTCCGCCGACACAAATGCCGCCGCTTCGGTTTCGGGCGTAAGCGTCGGATCCGCAAGGAGCTTATCCGCCAAAGGCGCCAACCCTGCAGCAATCGCAATCTGCGCACGCGTACGGCGCTTCGGTTTAAAAGGCAGGTACAAGTCTTCGATACGCTGCTTGCTGTCGGCGGCTTCAATCTGCGCCAGAAGTTCCGGCGTCATCTTGCCCTGTTCCGTCACCGACGCAATCACCGCCGCACGACGTTCTTCCATTTCGCGCCCGTACACCAACGCTTCCTGCAGATTACGCAGCTGCGTGTCATCGAGCCCCCCGGTCGCTTCCTTACGGTAGCGGGCGATGAAGGGCACCGTCGCCCCCTCATCCAACAAATCCACCGCAGCCTGCACCTGAGCACGTTTTGCGCCGATTAAAAGCGCAATGCGCTCATTGATGCGGCTCTGCGCCGCCGTATCGAGTTCCGTCATGTTGTCTGACTTCCGAAAAAAGTTAAATTCCGAGGTGTTTCGCACACCATGCAGCGAGATCCTGATCCTTGGCTTTCCACGCCTTGGTGCGCAACCCTTCGATATGCGCCGGGAGTTTTACCGTTTCATCTTCTTCGTAATGAAACCGCAGCACCAGGTCTTTGCCGTCACCGCCTTCAAGATTAATGGCAAAGGTAGACGCCTTCATGTCACCTGTTTCCGGCACGGCAAACACCACACGGTCTTCCGTCACGGTCACCGTATCGTGAAAAACCGCATGACCGGCGACAAGTTCCCGTTCCAACACCGTGGCTCCCGCGTCGTTGGTGTATTCCTTCACGCTGCGGCAGTGCAGCCCTTCAATCAACATGTGCGGATGCTTTGCAAACTGCATCAATAAGGCCGCCAAACGCACGCGCACGGCCGCCGCAGCCGCCTCGCCTTCCATTGCGGTGGCGGGAAGCGTCACCTCGTGTTCAAACACCGGTCTTAAAACTGTCACCGTGTCTCTCCAAAATAACTGAAATTTTGTTTCTTGCCGTACCCACACACAGCCGTCAATCTTCAATCAACTCATGCGCATGAACGTTGACGCCCGCATCCATTTCTGCTGCCACCTTTTTCGAATACGCTCGATTTTCTTGACTGCAGAACTTTTCCGCGGACGGACGAAAAGGAAGACCGTTTTCCCGAATCATTTGGCTGAGAAAAATGCGGACAGCCTCACCCAAATCCATTCCCATATCGGCAGCGACTTCGCGTGCGCGATCCCGAACGGTGTCGTCCACACGAATCTGCAAATTCGCCATACTGCCTCCCTTAATGCAACTTCAATCATTCGGCAATGATAATGAACGCTTGCGTCTCTTGAAAGTCTTTTATCTTTGGTGTTGTCCTCAAAAAGAAACCCAACCTACCGAAGCAGATTGGGCTCTTATGGCACCACGTCTTAACGTCAGAACTGGATTGCCGTATTGCGCTTATTTCCCTGCAGACGCTTTTCCAGCCATTGGCTGTAGCGGCTCATAATGAAGCTCGATACAAAGTAAATCGCCGCAATGAAGATGTAGCCTTCGCGGAAGAAATCGCGCCACTGGGCGTCACCCAACGCCAACTGCAGGCTCCCCGTGAGATCAAACATCGACACGACGGTCACGAGCGACGTATCCATAAAGGTCGAAAGCAACGAATTCACAAAAGCCGGAATCACCGCCACCAACGCCTGCGGCAGGATGATGTAAACATAAACCTGCCAGCGGGCGAACCCCAGCGAGTCCGCCGCCAGGAATTGCCCGCGGGGAATGGTCTGCAGCCCCCCTCTCACGGTTTCCGCCATGTAGGCTGCCTGGAACAAAATAATGCCCCAAGCCACGCGCCAGAAGGGATCAATGCGCACCGCAGACGGGAGCAGCAGGGGGAATACGAAGCTCGCCACAAAGAGCACCGTGATAAGCGGCACGCCGCGCACGATTTCAATGTAACCCGTGCTCAAGAGACGGATCAACGGCATTTCGCTGCGGCGCCCCAAGGCGAGCACCACCCCGATCGGTACCGACACGCTCATACCGAGAAGCGTGAGAATCACGGTCAAGGGCAAACCGCCCCAATTGTCGCTGTCGATCGGTTTCAACCCGAAGACGCCGCCCGTCATAAGCGTGAAGAAAACCACGAACGCCGCCGCCCATCCGACCATCAGCCAGCGGGAACGGGGTTTTTGCCACATTGCGGGCCAAGCCGTCAGAACGAGCATCGCCACAATCACAAAGGTCGCCGCGGCCGGCCGCCACTGTTCGTCATAGTTGTAACGCCCGAAAAGAATGAGACGCCACTTTTCCGTGACAAACCCCCAGCAGGCGCCGCCCGCGGCGTAGCAGGCTTCGGCGTCCGCGCGAAATACCGCGTCCGTCACGCCCCATCGAAAGAGCACCACCGCCAGAACCGTCAGGAAAAAGCCTGCGACGATCGTAATGCCGGTGGCCGCCTTAGAGTAAAAGAAACGATCCCGCACGTTTTCAAACCAGGTACGCGTGAGATTCGGAGAATAAGTCTGCATGGTCGTTTTCTCCTTATCGCACCGTCCGCGTCACACGGGCATTCAAGGCATTCATCAGGACGCTGATCACCAGATTGATGGTGAGGTACACCGCCATGATGAGGAGAATGACTTCCAACGCCTGCCCCGTAATGTTGATCGTGGAGTTGCCGATCGCCACCAAGTCCGGGTAGCCGATGACGACGGCGAGCGACGAATTCTTAGTGAGATTCATGTACTGACTCGCCAAAGGCGGCACCGCAAGTTTCATCGACTGAGGGAAGATAACGTAACTCACCGTCTGTATGCGCGTCATCCCCAATGCCAACCCCGCGTTCCACTGCCCCGGCGGCACGGCAATGACGCCCGCACGCACGATTTCCGCAATGGAAGCCGACGTAAAGAGCGTCAGCCCCAACCACAGAGCCAAAAATTCAGGCGAAAGCGCAGCCCCCCCTTCAATCGAAAAACCTTCGATAACGGGCTTACTCCAGCCGCTCAGCCAACCGAAGAGCAGCCACACGACGATCCCCATTGCAAAGCCCCCGAGAACCCCGGTGAGGTTTGCCATCAGGCCCGTCATATTACGAAGCGCATAAAGCCGGACCAGGAAAAGCGTCAGAATGCCCGCCAAACCCGCAGCCGTCAACGACAAAAGCGCTTGTTTCGGCACCGCTACCTGCAGTCCTGCTTTGGAAAGAAGCGCCCAACCGCCGAGACTGACGGCGTCGGTGCTCATCGGAAGAAGTTCGGTGATGAGAAGGTAAATCGCAAAGAGCTGAATAATGAGCGGGATGTTACGGTAAAACTCGACGTGCGCCGTTCCCAAAAGCCGCAGGATGGGGTGCGCCGCGAGCCGCATCAACCCTACGATGATTCCTAAGACCGTTGCCGAAATCACGGCAAAAAACGATACCTTGAGTGTATTCAACAGCCCGACGAAAAACGCCCGCGCCACACTGTCGCTCGAAGAAAACGCAATGCTCGCCTCCCCGATTTCGATGTTGGACGCGTTTTTCAAGAATTCAAAACCGCTGCGGATATTGCGCTGTTCAAGATTGTCGACAACGTTGCCTGCGAGCCAATAAAGCACGGCAAAAACCACGGCAACTACTGCGGCCTGCACCAAAAACTGTCGGCGGTGCGCCGCGGCCTGTCGCGCGCGACATGCCGGATCGAGTTCAGGCACGGCAGAAAATTGAGATTGACCAGTCTGCATGAGGTGGTGCTGAAAATGAAATCAAATCAAAAGAGCGCGAATTATAGTTTTTCGACGCCCGAAAATCGGAAAGCCTGCCCGAGGATAAGTCGGGCAGGCTTTCTTTTGACGTCAGGCTACGACAATCAGCGGATCGGGGGCGCGTAGAGGATGCCACCCTGCGTCCACAGATTGTTGAGACCTCGCGGCAAATTCAAGGGCGTCGTGGGTCCGAAATTCTTCGTCCAGCTTTCGCCGTAATTGCCGACCTGCTTGATGATGCGGTACGACCAATCCTTATCCAGGCCCAGAAGCTTCCCTGCATCGTCACCCGTGCCCACGAGGCGCATCACCTGCGGCACCTTCGACGAAGCACGCAATTCATCGACGTTCTGAGACGAAATGCCGTTTTCTTCGGCTTCTACCATCGCGTAGAAGGACCAACGCACGATCTGGAACCATTCGTCATCGCCGCGACGCACGGAGGGCCCCAAAGGTTCCTTCGAAATCGTTTCGGGGAGAATTTCGAAATCCTGCGGGTTGCGCGCACGGGTACGGGCCCCGGCCAAGTCGCTCATGTCCGTCGTGTAGACCTGGCAGCGGCCGGAGAGGAATGCACTCTGCGTCGCTTCCGTCGTATCGAACATCACAGGCTTAAACTTGATGTTGTTCGCCTTGAAGTAGTCGGCGAGCGCCTGCACGGAGCTCGTGCCGGACTGCAGGCAGACCGTCGCACCGTTTAACTGCTTTGCACTCTTTACGCCCAACTTCTTCGGAACCATGAAGCCCTGACCGTCGTAGTAGTTGATCGCGGCAAAGACGGCCCCCATACTGGCGTCACGTGTCAACGTCCACGTCGTGTTGCGGGCGAGAACGTCGATTTCGCCCGACTGCAGAGCCGTAAAGCGCTGCGGAGACGACAGCGGTACAAACTTAACCTTCTGAGCGTCACCCAAAACGGCTGCTGCTACGGCGCGACATGTATCCACATCCAAACCGTTCCAATTGCCGCGGCTGTCCGCACCGGCAAAACCGGGCGCTGCGGTATTGACGCCGCAGATCACCTGACCGCGGGCACGAACGGCGTCCAGAACCGGACCGGCCTGCACGCTCAAAGCGGCACTCGCGAGAGCGACGGCGAGACAAACTGACTTCAACTGCATGAGTTTCTCCGCTGTAAAAAGTTCAATCTTCAAAAAAGGGAAAGGAAGTCGCCCTGTAAAAAAGACGCCTTCGTTTTTAAGTTGCCCTCAGTTTAACGAGATAACTCAGCAAAACGGGTTGACGAAAGACCGAAAATTAGCCTCTGTCAACCCATCTGAGTACTTCACCTATTAGGCAACGCCGAAAAATCAGGCTTTTTTCTTAGACGTCGTCGTTTTCTTGGCGGTCGTTTTGGCCGTCTTGGGTTCCCGCGCTTCAAATTCGAACCCCACCTTCTTCGTCTTGGGATCCAACACAAGGAACGCCTTGAATTTGCGGTGGCTGCGGTTGGAAACGAAGTTGGAAAGCAGGGTCGACTTTCCTTCCGTCAGGATTTTTCCGGCTTCTTCGGGGCTCACTTCCTGCTGCAGGATGACGCGTCCGATACGGAAGTCGCACGTTTTCGCGCTCCCCTGCGCGTGTTCGCAGAAGTAGGCAGCCGGTCCCTGCAGTACGCGCCCCGAGCACTTGGGGCATTTACCGATCACCGGGTAATTCGACGTGTCTTCCGTATCGTCTTCCTTGTTGCCGTCGCCGAAATCAAATTCGAGCTGCCATTCGGAATTAAGCCTCAGCGCCGCCGCAAAGGGGCGTCCCAATTTGCTCGTGAAGCCCGTCAAGGGGCCGATCATGCCCTTACCCAACAACTCTTCCACTTCCGCCACTTCAAAGGTGCGCCCCGCGGGGTGCTTGGGCAGACGGAAATCGCACCCCTTCGTCGTACAGGCAAACCCACGGTAGTTTTCTACAATTTCGCCGCCGCACTTGGGGCAACGGTGACGAAGGTGCGCAGGATGTTCCACGGGCACCGTGTCGCCCTCGTAGCGTTTGGCGGCTTCCACAATATCCGTCGTCATGCCGCGGATTTCCTTCATGAAGTCGTCGCGAGAGAGACGCCCCTTTTCGATCTGAGCGAGTTTGTATTCCCATTCCCCAGTGAGTTTCGGGTCGGAAAGCGCCGAAATACCGAGACCTTTCAGCAGCGAGAACAACTGCTGCGCCTTCGCCGTCGGCCGCAGGTCACGACCGTCGCGCACCATGTAGGCCTGATCAATGAGGTTTTCGATGATGGCGGCGCGCGTCGCAGGCGTCCCCAGGCCCTTTTCGGCCATGGCGTCCCTGAGTTCGTCGTTCGCCACGAGTTTCCCCGCACCTTCCATTGCCGACAGAAGCGTTGCTTCCGTATACCGGGCGGGCGGCCGCGTTTCGAGTTTTTCAACATCTACGCTTTCCGCCGTCACAGTTTTGGCGCCGTTTAACGCCGCAAGGTTTCCCTCACCCGTGCCGGTCTTACCGTACACCTCGAGCCACCCCGGATTCACCAAAACCTTGCCTTCCGTCTTGAAGTGATCCTCGCCCACCGTCGTAATACGGGTCGTCACATCGTATTCGGCTACGGGGTAAAAGACCGCCATAAAGCGGCGCACCACGAGGTCGTAGACCTTCCTTTCGGCTTCGCTCATCGTGCCCGCGGGCATCGTGAGCGTCGGAATGATGGCGAAGTGGTCGCTGATCCCGGCGTTATTAAAGATGCGCTTATTGGGCTTGACCCAATTGCCCGCGAGAATCTTTTCCGCCGCTTCATGGAAAGACGCCATCTGCGCCACGTGCTGCAGCGTTTCCTTTACGGTGGCCGGATAGTCTTCGGGGAGCGCCCGCGAATCCGTTCTCGGGTAGGTGAGCACCTTGTGCTTTTCGTAAAGGCTCTGCGCCAAGGAAAGCGTCGTCTTTGCCGAAAACCCAAACTTGTTGTTCGCTTCGCGCTGCAGGCTCGTGAGGTCAAACAACTGCGGCGACAGCTGCGTCGCGCGCTTACTCGTTTCTTCCACCGTCCCCGTTTTACCGCGGCAGCGCTCCGCCACGGCCTTCGCCGCAGCCTCGTCAAAAATGCGTTCCGCCTTCAAGTCCGGGTTCTTCGCGTCCTTTTTAAAGGTCGGGTCAAACCAACGGCCGGCGTAGCTGCCGCCCGAGAAACCGAACGCTGCGTTCACTTACCAGTAGTCCTTGGGCTTAAACGCACGGATTTCGTTTTCGCGTTTCACGACGATCGCCAAAGTCGGCGTCTGCACTCGGCCCACGGTCGTCAAAAAGAAGCCGCCCCCGAGGCTGTTAAAGGCCGTCATGGCGCGCGTTCCGTTGATCCCCACGAGCCAGTCGGCTTCCGAACGGGACTTTGCCGCCGCAGCCAAAGACTGCATTTCTTCGTCAGTGCGCAGATGCCCCAGAGCTTCACGGATCGACGCCGCCGTCATCGACTGCAGCCACAGACGCTTAATCGGCTGCTTCGCCTTCGTCGCCTGCATGATGTAACGGAAAATAAGTTCACCTTCTCGTCCCGCATCACACGCGTTGACGATTTCACCCACGTCCGGACGCTTGATGAGTTTCGCAAGGCTCTTTAATTTATCCGCCGTCCGAGAGATAGGCTTTAAGTCAAACGTCGGCGGCAACACCGGCAGATGCGCAAACGTCCACTTGCCGCGCTTAACTTCGTACTTTTCCGGGCAGGCCAATTCCAAAAGATGCCCCAATGCGTTGCCGACGATGTAATTGTCGCCTTCGTAGTAGTCGCCGTTCTTTTTGAGGCCGCCGATAACACGGGCGATGTCCGTCGCAACGGACGGTTTTTCTGCAATGATGAGTGTTTTCATAGTGAACGGCAAATGCCGCTGCCGATAAAAATTTCACCGTCCGACAGGTACGACGGGCGGCGCAGTCTTTTTTTAGCATAGCGAGTTTTAGGGGCATCTGAAAAGCACCTTGCGGTGACTTTTTATTCTAGTTCCCTGTCAACCCGAAGTCTTTCATGAGATCTTCCAAACTTTCCGTCAGTTTGGCGCCCTGCCGAATCAAAAGGTGATTCCCCTTGTAAAGCGGCGAATGAATGGAACCCGGAATCGCCGCAGCGTCCCGCCCCAATTCCGCCGCACGACGCATGATGTCCAAAAGCGGATCCCGGCGCTCGGCTTCCACCACCAAAAGTCCGCGGCACATGGCAGCCAAGAGGTAATCCCGCGCTTCGTATCCGACGTCAGTCGCACTCGTTCCCGGAAAGTGACCGGTCAGAATGAGCCCCGCCTGCTCCGCTTTTTTCCACACCGGAAGACACAAAGCCGACGGCACACGATCCGGCCCCGCCGTTGCCGCGATGATGATGCCGCCCGGCGTTTGTGACGCAGCCGCCACCCCCGTCAATTCCGCTTCCGTTTCACCCGCCAGAACCGCCGTAACGCCGTTTTCTGCCAACGCCGCCGCAAAATCCTTCAGATTCCGACGCCCTTCGGCGTCGGCTTTAGCTGAAATTAAAAGCGTTACCCGAGGGCGCACCAAGGTTTCCCGGCGTCCGCGGATAAAAAGGAGAACGTCGCTCGTACCGGACGCGATGAGTTCCTTGGGATAAAAGGGATCCGTCACGAGCACCACGTCCGCCGTCGGCGTGCGGCGCAGCCAGGTGAGTGCTTTTTCGGCAGCGGCTTCGGCTTCCGCTGAAAAAAGTTCTGATGCCGCTTCCCTGCCGATCCGATCCTTCACCGTGGCGCGGGGCAGTTCAAAAATCGTCTCGGGCAACCCGAAGGCCGCCACCAGTTGAACGGCTTCGCGCGCCCGTCCCCGGAAGACGAACGCCAGTCTGAGCCAGGCGAGAAGTTCCTCGTCACTCAGTGTTTCGACCTCACGGGCGGTATCATTAACAGAATTGGCGCTCATTTTTTAGAAAATTTCGGCAACTGCCGTCTGCTGTATCCTATCAGCCTTTGCGATCAGAGCGCCCGTTTTTTTTGTGGAGACTTTTGTGGCCCTGCTGAAGATTGTTCAGTACCCTGATCCGCGGCTTGCCGCGGTCGCTGAACCCGTCACCGAATTCAATGATGATCTGAAGAAACTCGCCGCCGACATGGCCGAAACCATGTACAAAGCCCCGGGCGTTGGCTTGGCGGCGCCTCAGATCGGCAAACTCATCCGTATGGTGGTAATCGACATCAGCGAAGAAAAAAATCAGCTGATGACCTTGGTGAACCCCGTCGTTGAACCGCTCTCCCCGGAAGAAGTAGAGTGCGAAGAAGGATGCCTGTCGCTTCCGGGCGTCTACGAAAAGGTGTCGCGCCCCGCACGGGTTCGCGTCACCGCTCAGGATTTAGACGGAAATCCCGTTTCCATCGACTGTGACGAACTCTTGAGCGTCTGCGTGCAGCACGAAACGGATCACTTGAACGGCATCGTGTTCGTGGATCATCTGAGCCGCCTCAAAAAGAGCCGCGCCGTCACGAAACTCGCAAAACTTCGCAAAGAAAAAGCCCGCGAAGCCAAGGAAAAGACCGAAGCCTGATTCCCCGATCGTCCAGAAACCGCTCCCCTTCTTTCGGAGCGGTTTCCTTTTCAGAGCCGCGTCCCCCGCGCTGCGTCATAACAGTGACGCGCTACGGCATCCGCGATTTTCTTCCAGTGCACCTTCGGAATATCGTGGCCCATACCGGGGATACCCACAAACGTTGAACCCCGTACCGCCGCGGCAATTTCTTTACCAGCTGCCACGGGAAGAAGCGGATCCGCTTCTCCGTGAATCACGAGAGTCGGAACAAAGAGTTGCCGCAGTTTCGCCGTGCGGTTTCCTTCTGCCAAAAGCGCCATCACCTGCCGACGAGCGCCTGCCTGAGGGTCTTTCTGCTGCGCCGCCGCTTTCATAACGGCCGTCACAAAATCGTCGTCATACGTTTCTCCGGGGGTACCGATCGCCTGCATCGTCTTTTTCAAGTGCTCCCGGGGATCCGTCTGGGCGTCCGGAGGCGTCAAAATGGCCTTGAGGGCCTTCATCTTTCCTAATCCCGTCCGCGGGTTACCTGAAGCCGTCGAAAGACAGGTGAGCGACAGCGTCCGATGCTGAGCCTTCAACGCCACGCACTGCGCGATCATGCCGCCCAAAGAAACCCCGGCGACGTGCGCCCGGCGAATGCTCAGCGTATCCATCAAAAGCAAGACGTCGTCGGCCATGTCGGTCAACGTATAAGGCGCCGTCACCCGACCGCCCAGCACGTAGCGCATGATCGAGAAGAAAAGTTCCCGCGACGTTACGAGCCCCGTTCCCGCGGGGCTCGCACCGGCATCCCGGTTGTCCGGCGTCACGACGTAAAGCCCACGCTGAACCAGCATGTCGATAAAAGGCCGCGGCCACGCCTCGGAGGGCGTCCCCAATCCCATCAACAGGATTAAAGGCGGCAGATGCGGATCACCGTAGGTTTTGTAGGAGAGCGAAAGAGCGCCGGACGTACTCATGGGGGAAACTTCTTCAAAAAAACGACTATGCCGCCATGATAAAGCCCGAGGAAAGCCGTTTCGCTGCGGGTACAATCTTTTTCTTACTGTTCCCGACGCCCGACCGTCGTCCGGGACTCACCTTCCGATACGGAGAACACCTTTCCATGCGCATTGCTTTTGCCGGTACCCCGGACTTCGCCGCTGCGGCTTTAAAAGCCCTCATCGCGGCCGGGCACACCATCACCCTTGTTTTGACGCAACCCGACCGCCCGAGCGGCCGCGGCATGAAATTGAAACCCTCCCCCGTCAAGGCCGTTGCTCTTGAACACGGCCTTATCGTCCTGACGCCCTTGGCACTTCGGGGGCCCAAAGCGGGCGACGAAGGCGAAGCCGCTTTGAAGGCGCTGGAAGAAAGCGAGAGCGACGTCTTCGTCGTTGCTGCTTACGGACTGATTCTCCCGAAACGGGCGTTAAACGCCGCCCGCGGCGTGGGGGAAGACGGTTCGATTAAGAGCATCAATATTCATGCATCCCTTCTTCCGCGCTGGCGCGGCGCGGCCCCCATCAACCGCGCGATCGAAGCGATGGACAAAGAAACCGGTGTTGACCTCATGAAGATGGACATCGGGCTTGATACGGGCGACGTCATCTGTTCGGCGCCCGTCGCAATTACGGAAGACCACGACGCCGCGCAGCTCACCGAAGAACTCACTCAGGTCGGTGCGCGCCTCATCGTAACGGCGCTCGAACACCCTGAGACGCTCACACACCGCCCGCAGCTCGAAAACGGCGTCACCTACGCCAAGAAACTCCTTAAAACAGAAAGTCCCATCGTCTGGACGCAGGACGCTCGGCAGGTCGCCGCCCGCATCCGCGCATTTTCGCCTTTCCCCGGTTCCACCACCGTCCGCAACGGCGAAACCGTCAAGATTTGGTTTGCTAAAGCCGTTGAAGGCTCAGGGCAACCCGGTGAAATTCTCGCCGTGGGCGACGCGGTCGTCATTGCCTGCGGTACGGGTGCCGTCGCCTGCACGCGGCTGCAGCGCGCCGGAAAACCCGCGATGGACGCGAAACCCTTCGCTCAAAGTCTGCAGCTCAAAATTGGTGAGGTATTGGTATGAACGGCAACGGCGTCCAACTGCGGCGGTCTTTGAAACTCGCCGCCCGCGCCCGGGAATTGATTGAAGCGGGTGCCACCTTAGAAAAAGCGATTGCCGCAGCCGGTGCCGGCGTCGGCAAAGACGAACGCGCCGCGATGCAGGCCCTCGTTTACAGCGCCGTGAGGCGCATTTTTCTCACCGAGGGACTCATCAAAAAGTTCGCGAAGCGCCCCCCCGTGCCCGCCGTACAGCACCTTCTCGCCTGTGCGCTCTCTGAATTAATGGATCGTCCGGAAAAAAGCTACGCCATCGTGAACGAAACGATTGCGGCCGCCAAAGCCGATCCGGAAACGGCATTCGCCGCAGGCTTTTTAAACGCTTGCCTGCGGCGTTTTACGCGCGACAAAGACGCGCTCCTCGCAAGTCTCATGAAAGACCCTTGCGTTCGGTTTAATGCCCCCCGCTGGTGGATTGAACGACTGGATCGTACATTGGGCCGGCAGACCGCAGACGCCGTACTCGCCTTAAATCTCACGCGTCCGCCCCTCACGCTCCGAGTCAACCGCCGCCGGACGACGCCCGAAGCTTGGTGCGACAAATCGTCGGCGCTGGGGCAGTCCGCCCGATGCCTCTCGGGCGACGCCGTTTGGGTCGCGGAGCCCCTTCCCGTCGAAGCGCTTTACGGGTTTAAAGAGGGACTTGTCAGCGTCCAAGACGCGGGCGCTCAGCTGGCGGCAAACTTTATCGCCCCTCAGTCAGGCGAGCGCATTCTCGATGCCTGCGCGGCTCCCGGCGGCAAAACGGCGCATCTTTTGGAAATGACGGACTGCGACGTCACCGCGCTCGAAATCGACCCCGTGCGCGCCGCCCGTATTCAGGAAAACCTTGAGCGCCTTCACCTGGAAGCGCGCGTCGCATGTGCCGACGCCGCACAGACGGGTACCTGGTGGGACGGCAAACCCTTTGACAAAATTCTTCTTGACGCCCCCTGCACCGCAAGCGGCATCGCACGCCGTCACCCCGACATCGTCTTCTTTCGGGAGCCCCGCGACGTCATCGAGTTGGCAAAACAACAACACAAACTCCTCGAAGCGCTTTGGCCCTGCCTCAAAATTGGCGGAAGACTGCTCTATGTCGTATGCTCGATCTTTGACGAAGAAGGCCGCGGTCAAATCCGTCGCTTCACGGAGGATCATCCGGAAGCACGCCTCACGACGCTCCCCGGGCTCGATCGCAGTGAACTGCGTCTGACTCCGGCGGATGCGGGCCCCGACGAATACGGAATCATGGGTCCGCACGACGGCTTCTTCTATGCCCTGTTAACCAAAACGCATTAATTTTTTATGCTCACGCGTCGTCGTCTGTGTGCCTGCGCTCTTTGTTCGCCGATTCTGTGGTCGACGAGCCTTGCCGTGCGCGCCGCGGGCAACGACGCGCAGCTGATGCAGGCCAAGCTTTCGCGCGTCACCGAAGACATCACGCCCGGCCTCTACCTTACGGTGGACTGGGAATTTGATCTCTCGGAAATCCTGGTGGACAGCATGAAGCGGGGTATCCCGCTTTATTTTGAGTACGAATTCCGCTTGGAGCGGCCACGCTGGTATTGGACCAACAAAAAAGCCGCACAGTCTCATCTCGTGCAGCGCGTGGGCTACAGTCCCTTGTCGCGCCGTTGGCGTTTTTCCCGCGGCGGTCTCATTCAGTCGTTTCACACCTTTGAAGAAGTGCTGCCGCTTTTAAAACACGTCGGCGACTGGCGGGTGGCGGACGTGGACGCCGTCGACGACATTGATGACTTTCAGGCCGAAACCCGTCTGCATCTGGATCTCACCAAACTTCCCAAGCCGCTGCAGGTCAGTATCGGAGGCAACTCCGACTGGGCGCTCGAAAGCGACTGGGAAAACGTTCATCTCTCCAAAGACCTCACTCGCCGATAGATGCCCCGCTGGTTACGTTTTTCGTTCGGATTTCTCTTAACCGCTGCCGTTATCCTCCTCTTTTTTGCCGCGGCCGGGGGTGCAAGTTCCGAACTTTTTGACCGCTGGTTCCCCATTCTCCTCGTCTGCAACCTCTTTGCCGTCATCACGCTCTTCATCTTCATCACCGCCGTCGTCATCCGACTCGTCAAGCGATGGAAAGAACGGGCCTTCGGCTCGCGGATGACCGGAAAACTGGTGCTCGCCATTTCGCTCATCGCGCTCTTACCCTGCCTTCTCATCTACCTCGTCTCGAGCCAATTCATCGGGCGCAGCATCGACTCCTGGTTCGACGTGCGGGTGGAACATGCCCTTGATTCCGGTGTGTCGCTCTCGGGCGAAATCCTTGCTCGCGAACAAAACCGCCTGCAGACGTCCGCCGTCCGCACCGCGAGGAGCCTGGCCGGCGTCCGTTGGAAAGACCTGGCGACGCAGCTTGAGAAACTGCGGGACGTTTCCGACTTCAGTCGGGCCGACATCTTCCGCAACAACGGCGCCCTCATCGCACAGACCGAGAAAAACCCCGGCGAACTCCCCCTCATCGCACCGACGCCGGATCAGTTGGCGACCGCCCTTGAAGAACAGTCGCTCACCCTTCTTGAAGACGAAAGCGAACAGAATGCTCCGCTTCAGGTGCGGGCCATCGTCCCCATCGGCGTCTTTGTCACCGATACCGGACGAGACCGCCTCTTTCTGCAACTGACGCAGGTGACGCCCGCCGCGCTCTCCGCCAACATCGCAGACCTCCTGGCGGGCTACCGGGATTACCAGGAACTCGTTCTCACCCGAGGGGCGCTGCGAAACATTTACGGCGTGACACTGACGCTCACCCTCCTGCTCGTCTTACTCGCCGCCATCGCGGCCGCACTCCGCTTTGCGGGAGCCATGACGGCCCCCGTACTGCAACTTGCGAAGGGTACCCGCAAAGTTGCCGAAGGCGATCTGCGCCCCATCCGGGAATACCAGGGAAACGATGAAATCAACACCCTCACCCAATCCTTCAACACCATGGTGGCGGAGTTAGCGGAATCCCGTACGCTCGTGGAAAACCAACGGGCACAGGCCGAACGCGCCCGTGCGTCGCTCGAACGGATACTTTCCACCATTTCGTCCGGCGTTCTCGTGACGGACGACAGGCTTTTCGTCTATTCAGCCAACACCGCCGCCGCGACCGTTCTCAAAAACGACACCCTCAACACCGGCGTTATTTTGTCCGACGTTGAACCGGAATTCAGCGCTGTTCTCTCCGAACAAATCCAGGTGACGGACGGCGACAATTTCCACACCGAACTCACACTGCAGCGCCGCACCAACGACGCGCCGCTCGCCCTCTTTGTGCGGGGTTCACGTATCAAACTTGAAACAGGCCGCGGCTGGGTCATCGTCTTTGACGATATGTCGAGCGTGCTCGACGCACAGCGTGCTCTCGCTTGGGGAGAAGTTGCCCGACGGCTCGCGCACGAAATCAAAAACCCGCTCACGCCCATTCGCCTTGCCGCCGAACGCCTCAACATGAAGCTTGCGGACAAACTCGACGAAAAGGATCATCAGCTTCTCACCAAAGCCTGCGGCACCATTGTGAATCAGGTGGACGCCATGAAACAGATGGTGAACGACTTCCGGGATTACGCCAAGCTGCCCACCGCCGTTTTGCGCCCCCTCAACGTAAACGAACTCTTCACCGAACTCACGGACTTCTACCGCACGGCCGGCACCCCCGTCGAATTCGCACCGCAGGCAGCACTGCCCTTGATCCGCGGCGACGAAGCGCAACTGCGGCAGATTGTTCACAACTTGGTGGGGAACGCCATTGATGCTACGGCAGGCCTCACGCACGCCGACATCCGGCTTTCCGCGGCCGCCGTACGCAACAGTGCGGGCGACGCTAAAGCCGTACGCATTACCATTGAAGACAACGGACCGGGGTTCAGCGAAAACATTCTCAGCAAAGCCTTCGAACCCTACGTCACCACCAAGCCCACTGGTACGGGGCTGGGGTTGCCGATGGTGAAAAAAATCATTGAAGAACATCACGCCAAGATTGCGCTCGACAACAAAACCGACGGAGAAGGCCGCATCACGGGAGCCCTCATTACCATGATCTTCCCGGTGTTGCTTCCGGAAAATCCGGCTGAGACTGCCGCTTAATGATTCGTCGACTCATTTTTTTGGCGCCGATCAAAGAAACACTCTGCAACAAAACGCCGTCTAAGATTAGAATCTCAGGGTTCTTGTTTTCACCCGCCTGAGACTTTGGGAGCATCCTGCACCATGGCCAAAATTCTCGTCGTTGATGACGAAATCGGCATCCGCGAACTCTTATCCGACATTCTCACGGACGAAGGCTATGCCGTCGAAACCGCGGAGAACGCTGAGACGGCCCGTCGCCGCATCGGCGCCGAGGAATTTGACCTGATCCTGCTGGACATCTGGATGCCGGATACCGACGGCGTTTCCCTCTTAAAAGAACTCAAGGTACGGAATCTGCTTCACTGCCCAGTTTTGATGATGAGCGGTCATGCCACCATTGAAACCGCAGTGGAAGCCACTAAATTCGGAGCGCTTGCCTGTTTGGAAAAACCCATTTCCATGCAGAAGCTCTTGGAGAGCGTCCGACACGGGCTGGAAGTCTGCGACCGCATCCGTGCCATGGCGAAATACCGCCCGGATCAACCCGAAGAAAAGCCGATCCCGGTCGTCCCCATTCCCACGCTGCCCGAACCCGTCAAAGAAGAATTGCCCGTCTTTAACGTGCGGGGCACCGACATTACGATCGACTTCACATCGACCCTAAAAGACGTTCGGGAAACGACGGAGCGCGCTTATCTGAAGGCGCTCATGAATTACGAAAACAACCAAATGACGCGCGTCGCGAAACGCGCTGGGTTGGAAAGAACGCATCTTTACCGCAAACTAAAGGCCCTCGGCATCCCGATTCCCCGTCATACCGACAAACCGGAAGACGACGTTGAAAACGCCGAATGAGAATCTACCGCCCGAGACATCCGCTGTCCGGGCGTTTTTTCCCTACGGCACGCCCCACATGACGTTCTGCTTCTTTTTCGCCGCCTTCTGCATCATGTCGAGCAACGGGAAAATCCGCACGCTCATCGGCACGTGTTCCCTCGCCTTCTTTTCTTCTTCCTCTTCTTCAAACGTCATAAAACCGCCGCGGCCCTCGCGCTCGAGCTTTTCGCGTTTGGCTGCCTGCTCGGCAATCCATGCCTTCTCCCGTTCAATTTCGTCGGAGAGTTTTTCGATCAAGGGCGGCAGATCCTCCGGCGGCAGGCACCCCGATTCACCGTAGTCCCGACCCAATACCCGACAGACCGCCTTAAAGGTATCGGACATCATGTAAAAACCGGCTGCTGCCTTGCTGCGGAATTCCAAAAGCGCCATGAAAGGTTCCTCAAAAAACTAGATCAATCGTCTCCGTATTTTCCGCAGGTTTCCGCAGGAAGGCAAATGACGCTCTTTTTCTGCTTCAGCACCGGACAATTAAAAATCTCGATAATTAATCGACGAAAGCAACTTTTAAGCGAGTGTTGCCGATAAAAAACGTATTTTTCACCAATCAACGCCGTTTGCACGTTATTTGTCGACAATTTTCCCTGCAATTAATACACTACACACAAAACGCTACACTCAGGTACACTGTCCGCCGTCAAAAAATTCGCCGAAAAAGTAGGCAGTTAAAGAAAAAACGCTCCGAAAAGCGTTTAGAAAAGTACTGTGTCCGTTTCCATTTTCCTCATTGCACATTCGCCGCTCGCACAGGCGCTCAAAGACTGCGCCGTGCATGTGTACAGCTGCGACAAACGCACGGCCGAACGAGTCCGGGCGTTTGATGTGCTGCCTGATTCCGACACCGATGCCGTCGCCGGCCTCGTCACGTCGGCGCTCGGTACGGAAAAAAATACGGACGGCACCCTCATCCTCACCGATGTGGTGGGCGCCACGCCTTCCAATATCGCGCACCGCATGTTGAAACACGACAAAGTGACGGTCGTCGCGGGCGTCAACCTTCCCATGGTTCTCACCGCGCTCTGCCACCGGGACGAAACCCTTGAAAACGTCACCAAACTCGTCAAAGAAGCCGGAATGATGAGTATCATTGAGGGAACCCTTGAACATCATTAGGCTTTCCGCCTCAAAAGTTTCCCGCGGACAGTCTTTTTCTGACCCAGTCAGGAAGTACCATGCAATCCCGCAACGTCAAGATCACCAACAAACTCGGCATGCACGCCCGTCCCGCCGCGCTTCTCACGAAGACCGCCAATCTGTTCGGTTGCAAAATTTCCATTACGAAAAACGGTAAGACTATTGATGCTAAATCCATTTTGTCGGTAATGACGTTGGCCGCCAAATGCGGGGACGAAATCACGATCACCACGGACGGCGCCGGCGAAAACGCCGCACTTGAAAGTCTCGCGTCGCTCGTTTCTTCCGGCTTTGGGGAGGATTAACGCATGAGCGAAACCGACAAAATCGGTGTCGGTAACGTGCCCCCCGTAAGCGCCGATCTCAAAGACACCGAAAAACCGAAAGCCCCGGATACAAGCGCGCCCGCCGCATCGGATTCGCCCCGCGAAGAGGAAGAATCCGTCACATTGTCCGGCATCGCCGTCTTCCCCGGTGTGGCCTTGGGGCAGGCTCAGATTCTCTCTGAGGGCGACCTCGACATCCCGCATTTTTCGATCGAGAAAACGCAGACGCGCTCGGAAAACCTCCGTCTTCGGGCGGCCGTCAACACAGTTGACAAAGAACTCGCGGACGTTGAGGAAAGCCTTTCGCAAAACGAAGATACACCGCCCGAAGCCTTCGCCTTCATCAATCTGCAGCGCCAGATTCTTGCCGACGAAAGCCTCATCAACGATACGCTCGCCATTCTCAAGGAACGCCTCGTCAACGCCGAATGGGCCCTGTCGCTGCGCATGGAAGAACTGCGCCGTACCTTTGAAGCGATCGACAATGATTACCTTGCCGAGCGCATCGACGACATCTCTCAGGTGGTGGAACGCGTTCAGCGCGTTTTAAGCGGTCGCCGGCGTCCGGCCGATACGGTGAAACTTCCCACGAGCGAAGATAAAGTCATCCTGATCGCGGAAGACCTCGATCCCGCGGACATTCTGATTCTGAAGCGCCGCCGGGATCTGTCGCTTGCGGGGCTCGTGACGAGTTCGGGTTCCACCACGTCGCACGCGGCCATTTTGGCGCGTTCGCTGGAAATTCCGACCTTGGTGAGCGTCGAAGGTGCCATGAGCCGTATTGCTTCCGACGACGTCGTCTTGTTAGACGCCGACCGGGGCACCCTCACGCTGCATCCGAATCCGGCCCTAATGCCTCAGGTCTCCCAACGCATCCGGGAACTGAGCGCCGTCCGCAATCGCCAGCGAAAACTCATTTCCTGCCCCTGCGTCACCGCCGACAATGTTCCCGTTTCGCTGCAGGCCAATATCGCCCTGCCGGAAGACGTCCGGGATGCTCAGCGGCTGGGCGCGGACGGCATCGGGCTTTTCCGCTCAGAATTTCTCTTCATGAACCGACCGACGCCCCCGTCGGAAGATGAGCAGTTTGAAGCCTATCGGCGCGTCATTCGAGCGATGAAGGGCAAACCCGTCACCATCCGTACGATGGACTTGGGAGGCGACAAGGTACTCTCAGCGGAAGCGATGGAAGCGCTGAACTTCCCCACCGAAGAACTCCTCCCCAACCCGGCCCTGGGGCGTCGCGCCATCCGTTTCAGTCTCAATCATCCGGGGTTCTTTCTGACGCAGTTGAAGGCCGTTTTGCGCGCCGCCGAAGGCAGCAACGTACGGCTGATGCTGCCGCTTCTCACGCGCCCCTCGGAAATCGAGATTACGCGCGGCCTCATTCGCCGGGCACAGGAAGAACTTCGCGACCGCAACATTGCGCACGCGGCCGCCGTTCCGCTGGGCGGCATGGTAGAAGTGCCGGCCGCAGCCATTGCGCTCCCGGCGTTTTTAAGCAACCTCGACTTCATCAGTCTCGGAACGAACGACCTCATTCAGTACACTCTCGCCGTAGACCGTCACGATCCCGGTGTGAGTGAACTCTACGATCCCCTGCATCCGGCGGTACTGACGCTGCTGCACCAGGTGATCCGGATGGCGGTAAAGGCTAAAAAGCCCGTCGGCGTCTGCGGCGAAATCGCCGGCGATCCCACAATGGCCAAACTCCTGATCGGTATGGGCGCACGGCACCTTTCCATGGAAAGCGCGCGCATTCTTCCCTTAAAGGAAATGATTCTGGGAATGAAGTGCGCCGACGCTGAAGTACTCGTGCGCAAAATCAACCGCATGCACAACTTCGGCAACATCCGGCGCCTCGTCACGGGCTCGGATCCGACGATCAGCTACAGCAATCAGAAATCGGCCTACCCGGCCGCCAACGAAAAAGGAACTGACGATGGCAACACCGCTCACGCTTGAAGAAATCGAAACGCTGGGCGAACTGCTCGCCCGCATCCCGGACAATTTTTCCGCGATGGAACCTGATATGTTGGATGGTTTTCTGACGGCGTTGACGCTCATGAAGCATCCGCCCGAACAGGCCGATTGGCTCCCCTACGTTTTTGACAGCGAGGGGAACCCCCGCGCCAAACTCGCCGATCCCCAGCAGGCGCAGTTAAAGAAACTCATCCTGCGGCGCGGTGCGGAAATCGAAGCCACGGTTCTCGCGGAAAAACCGATTGATCCCATTCTCTTTGACTTTGACGAAGAGAGCGGTGAGGAACTCACGGGC